>Ga0207153_1141_pt1 | contig 14279 bp, 14 predicted proteins | sample Alteio_BWMinHeat_27_FD_153580 | JGI IMG/M metagenome (GOLD analysis project Ga0207153, IMG submission 153580) | Enriched cells from forest soil in Barre Woods Harvard Forest LTER site, Petersham, Massachusetts, United States -... | ecosystem: Environmental > Terrestrial > Soil > Temperate forest >...
TGAATGCTGCAAGTATTTGTGGAAAATGACATATCGCTATAATGCCAAAGAACATGATCATGGCAAACCATACGAACATGATCGGGCCAAATGCACTACCCACTATCTTGGTTCCAAATTGCTGGAAGAAAAATAATAGCGTCATGATGCCGATAACTATTCCAATAGTGAGCGCATTGCCGGGCACAATAATATTTTCCAATCCATGTACCCCATTCAATCCTTCAATAGCAGATGCAACGGAGATCGGTGGTGTAATGATACCATCCGCAAGCAAGGTGGCTGCTCCGAGTATAGCCGGAAAATAAAGCCAGTGGCGATAGCGCCAAACCAGCGCGTATAAAGAAAATATACCGCCTTCACCTTTATTATCTGCCTGCAGGGTGAGTACGATGTATTTAAATGTTGTTTGAAGTGTTAATGTCCAGAATACACAGGAGATACCACCATATACCAGTTCCTGGCTAATAGGCCTGTCTCCAACAATTGCACTGAATACATATAACGGGGAAGTACCGATATCTCCGAAGATGATACCGAGTGTTACCAGCAACCCTGCTGCGGTAACCTTTTTAAGATGGGGGTTCATTGCGATAGTTTTTTCTTTGGTTTTGTTTAACGATGATGGGCTGGTTGTAGGAATGGTGAAATTGCCCGATGAGAATCTGGTGTCATATATAGTTTGCTTTGGTGACTAGTTTGCTGCTTAATAAATCAGTATTGTTTTATTGAGCAACTTATGACAGGCAATCGTGCGCGTACCCATAAAATGGGACAGCTGAACTTGTATAATAAACAAACAATATGCCCGTGATGGCATTTATTTATGTGTGTCGCGGAAATGCAGTGTAGTAAAGGAAAGAAAATGGAGTAGTAAAAATATGTATATGTTCATGACAAATAAAACCCTTCCAAAATGAAAATTATTTTTTCATTTTGGAAGGGTAGTGATATATGAAGAAAGATCTAATCTGAATGGAGGCCGTATTCTTCGATCTTGCGATATAATGTAGTAAGACCGATATTCAACAAGCGGGCGGCTTCTGTTTTATTTCCGTTGGTATGGTTGAGTACGCGTTGAATATGTAATTTTTCAACGCTCGCCAGGTCAAATGCGGAAAGTGTATTGGAAGAAGTATTTGTTTTTATTTCTAATGGAAGATTATCGGGAGTAAGCTCATTTGTGTTAGCCAATATTACCGCCCGCTCCATTATATTTTTTAACTCGCGGATATTTCCTTTCCAATCATGTCGTTGTAATTGTTCTAAAAAAGCAGGGCTCATGCCCGTTACTTTTGCATTTGTTTTTTGCGCGAATATTTTCAAAAAACTTTGTGCGAGTACAGGGATATCTTTTTTTCTTTCGCGCAATGGTGGTAATGATATGCTGAACACATTCAATCTATAAAAAAGATCTTCCCTGAATTTTCCTTGTCTTGCATCTTCCTGCAGATCACGGTTAGTAGCAGCAATGATGCGGACATTTACTTTGGTAGGTTTGGTATCGCCTACTTTTATGAATTCGCTTGTTTCCAGTACGCGCAATAATTTTGATTGCAGCTCAATATGCATTTCACCAATCTCATCAAGGAACAGCGTTCCGGTACTTGCTTCTTCTATCAATCCTTTTTTATCCTTGATAGCTCCGGTGAATGCACCTGCTTTATGACCGAATATTTCGCTCTCTAAAATATCTTTGCTGAAAGCGCTGCAATTCAATGCCATAAAGGGTTTGCCGATCCGCTTGCTGCCGTTGTGTATGGCTTGTGCAAACACTTCCTTTCCTGTTCCTGTTTCGCCCAATAACAATACCGTTGCATCAGTAGGTGCAACTCTTTTCGCCAATTCAATGGCTTGCTGCATTACTTGTGAATCACCTAAGATGGTATCAAAATCATACCGCTTGCCAACCTGTTGTTCCAGTAACTGAATGCGTTTTTGGAGTTGTACTTTTTCCAGTGCACTGTTCAGTAAAGGAATGATCTTATCATTGTCATCACCCTTGGTGATATAATCAAAGGCGCCGCTCCGCATTGCCTGCACACCATCGGCAATATTGCCATAAGCAGTAAGCAGGATGATCTCTACTGCGGGGTATTTTGATTTTATTTCATTGATGAATTCAACGCCATTGCCATCCGGTAGTTTTACATCGCAGAGGATAATATCCACCTGTTCTCTTTCAAGTGTTTTTAAACCGGCTTTTAAATTGCCGGCCTGTAATACTGTAAAGTTTTCCAGCGTGATGATGCGTGTAAGCAGACTGCGAAGTTTCTCTTCGTCGTCTATAATAAGAATGGTGCCTGTAAGCATATAGATAAATTGCTTACACAAAATTAGACAATCTGCATTTGATTACTAAGAAGAATTTTATGTAACCTGGATGGAATTGATACTTTCCCATTCCGTTCTGATTTTTAGCATCCCAATGAGATAAGGTATTAAAGCAATGAGATCAAAAGGTAAGTTGCTACTTAATGGATCGCCGTTCAGCACAACATAAGTCAACAGAGCAAGGCTTAATAAAATACCTGCTGCTGCATCTATTATCGCAAGTTTTACCGCCCAGGTTTTTTCTTTAAGCAGGCCAAAAGCAACCACTCCTTTTAATAAAAGAACGGTTATGAAAATAAGTCCCATTAAGGAAAACGGATCGGTAGTTGCGAAGCTGTTGTATGAGAAACTTACAGGCACTCTTAAAAAACCAGCGATAATCGCTAAAGGAGTTAAAAATCCGGTTATAAGGAAAAAACCACGCAAAGATCTTTATCCATCTGGGAAGAAGGGATTTTCTTCTTTTTTGATTTTGGTTGATAACGTCAGTCAGGACGTCTGCTTGGTTCGTGTCCATAAGGTTTATATTTAGTAAAGTAAACGAATCATTCTATTTCAACACTTTCACTTTCACCGTTTCTATCCTTGTATCACTTACGTTAAGGATATCAAACTCGTAATTGCCGATGATGATACGGTCCTTTTGTTTGGGGATCTCTTCATTGTGCTGTATGATATAACCCGAGAGGGTTTCGGCTTCTTCATCTACCGGAAAAACAAGGCCAAAGTTTTCGGCGATATAATCCAACTCCAGTCTTCCGCTAAAGATGAATTCATTGGCGGATAATTGTTTCTCTACAAAATCTTCTGTATCGTGTTCGTCTTTTATTTCACCGAATATCTCTTCCAGCAGATCTTCCATGGTAACAATGCCGGCTGTTCCTCCAAACTCATCGATCACCCAGGCAATGCTTTTTCTTTGTTTGGAAAATATACTCATCAGGTCGGTAGCACTCATGCTTTCCGGTATGGTAGGAATGGGTAATAAGATTGATTGAATAGTAGCGGGTGTTTTAAAAAGATCTAATTGATGCACATAGCCCAATATGCTGTCGATATTATTTTCATACACTACCAATTTGCTTAATTGTGTGGTGATGAATTTTGCTTTTACATCTTCAATGGTTGCTTTGATATCTATTCCTTCGATCTCTCTTCTCGGAACGAGACACTCGCGCACTTTTACTTCGCTCAGTGAGAGTGCATTCTCAAATAATTCTTTATTGAGTGTGTTGGGATCTTCCGCTTCGGGGTTCTTACTTTGCTGAATAAAATATTCAAGATCAACTTTGCTAAAGACTTCTTTTCTTTCATTCAGCTGAACATCAAAAATATATTTAAGTATCCATTCTGCTATGCCCACAAAAAAAGAAGAGATCGACGAGAATATAAAAAAGAAGAATTTAACGATATAGGTTATAAAGCCGCTGCTTAAGATGCTTTCATTTCTTGCCCTGAAAATTGCTTTGAAGGTGAATTCAAAAAACAGCAGGCAAATAGCAGAGATACTTGTTTCAAAAACAAGATGGAGATACGGGTTGGAAATATTCCACCAGCTATTGTGCCAAAACCCATCCATAAAATCGCTCCACAGCAAACCGTATATTACCAGTAAGATATTGAAACCGATAAGCGTAGTGCCTATAAAACGGGCAGGACTATCGGCATATTTACTCCAGGTTTTACCCGTAAAGCTGCCTTGTTTTTTTCTGAGTTCGATGGATAGTTTATTGGCAGAGACAAAAGCAATTTCGATACCGGCAAAAAAGCCGATGAGTAATAAAGAAACAACGATTGCTAAAAGGGCCATCCAGTCCATAGTAAAAGATTACTCAAATGTACTCAATTATGATTGAATGAATGTTTGTACGATCTCTTTGGCCTGTGCGCAGGCTTTTGACAGGTCATCGTTGAGGATCAGTTCGTCAAACTGGTCCTTAAAAGATATCTCATAGGAAGCTTTATTAACTCTTGCTTCCAGTGTATCAGCTGTTTCTGAGCCCCTGCTTTCCAGCCTTTTTCTAAGTTCTGCAACGGATGGCGGTTCGATAAAAATAGTAAGCAAAGAGTCGGGGTATTGTTGTTTAACATGAATAGCTCCCTGTACATCAATATCCAAAACAGGAATTTTATGTAGATTCCAGATGCGTGTCATTTCTGATTTTAACGTACCATAATATTTGCCCTCGTATACCATTTCCCACTCCATAAACTCGTTGTGCTGTATCTTTTGTTTAAACGATTCTTCGCTCATGAAATAATAATCGACACCCTCTTTCTCTTTTGCTCTTGGTTCCCTGGTCGTAGCAGAGATTGAAAAGGATAATTGCGGATAGATCTCCATTAGAAAACGGGTAATGGATGTTTTGCCGGCGCCCGACGGAGCAGTAATGACGATTATTTTATTATGGATAGCCATGCGAATTAATTACAAATTACAGATTACAAATTGCAGATTAGCGTTACAGAATTTGTAATCTGTAATTTGTAATCTGCAATTCAAGATTTATTTCATCTTATTTTTTAATAATGTTTTACCGGTGCTGAACCATTCATCTTTTAGAATGCTTAAGATAATAGTGTTGCGTCTTTTTCCTGAAACGGTAGGCATATGGTTTCGTAAAACACCTTCCGGAACGCAACCGATCGCTTTCATTGCAGTAACGGATCTTTCATTATCAGGATCAGCCCTTAATTCAACACGTTCCAATCCCCATTGTTCAAAAGCAAACTGTAATAATAAAAATTTACAATGGCGGTTCAACCCCGTACGTTGAAATTTTGGTGCATACCAGGTATATCCAAGTAAGGTGGTTTTGAAAGCCGGCTGTATATCATAAAACCGTGTACTTCCGGCATATTCATTTGTTCTTTTATCGAATATGGTAAAAACGTATTCTTTATGGTGCTGCATATTTTCAACAGCAGTGTCAATGTATTTTTTCATTCCGGCTTCGCCCGCGGCGCTTACCAAAGAATATTTCCAGATATCCGGTTCATTAATGGCAAAAGGAATAAAATGTACATCATCTTCTTTAACCATTGCTCTTAACAATACACGGTCATCTTCCAGTATTATCGGATCTTTAAAAATATCTTCTATCATTGTATTCTCTTTATCTCTGCGCCGATCTTTTTCAATCTTCCGTCAATATCCTGGTAGCCCCTGTCTATTTGCTCAATATTTTGAATAGTACTTTTTCCTTGTGCACTTAATGCGGCTATCAACAATGCAACACCCGCGCGTATATCAGGAGAGCTCATGGTAATGCCACGTAGTTGTTGCTTTCTTTCCAATCCTATTACTACCGCGCGGTGCGGATCGCAGAGAATTACCTGTGCACCCATCTCGATCAATTTATCTACAAAGAACAAGCGACTTTCAAACATTTTCTGGTGGATCAATACGCTTCCTCTTGCCTGTACCGCTGTTACCAAAACAATGCTTAACAGATCGGGTGTAAAGCCCGGCCATGGATGATCGTAAATAGTTAACACACCACCATCTAAATATTTATTGATGGTGTAGAGTTCCTGTGCCGGAATATGTATATCATCTCCTTTGAATTCTAATTGTATACCGAGTTGTTGAAATTTTTCAGGAATGATGCCCAGGTGTTCAATGCCTGCATTTTTGATGGTAATATTGCTTTGCGTCATAGCGGCAAGACCGATAAAGCTTCCTACTTCTATCATATCCGGAAGCATACGGTGTTCTGTTCCGGCTAAATAATCAACGCCTTCGATTATTAATAAATTACTACCAATACCGCTGATCTTAGCGCCCATGCGGTTAAGCATCCTGCATAATTGTTGTATATACGGTTCGCAGGCTGCGTTGTATAATGATGTGATTCCGTTGGCCATTACGGCAGCCATTACCAGGTTAGCCGTTCCCGTTACACTCGGTTCATCCAATGAAAAATTTACGCCTTGCAATCCTTTTGTGGTCAGATGAAAAAAACCATCTTCATTATTATAGGCAAAAGAAGCGCCCAGTTTTTCAAAGCCAATGATATGCGTATCTAATCTTCTGCGGCCGATCTTATCGCCGCCCGGCTTGGGCATATATGCTTTCTTAAATCTTGATAACATGGGCCCGGCAAGCATTACAGAGCCTCTTAGCTTTCCGCTTTTGGCATGATAGGCCGGACTATGTAAGTATTCTACGTCTACATCATCTGCTTTGAAAGTAGCTGTGTGACTATTGATCTTTTCAACTTTCACTTTCATTTCCTGTAACAATTCTATCAACAGGTTCACATCTGCTATATCCGGTATATTGCTGATCGTAACTTTTTCGGGAGTAAGCAATACGGCAGAAATGATTTGCAATGCTTCGTTCTTGGCACCTTGTGGAATGATCTCACCCGATAATTTTTTTCCACCCATTACTTCAAATGAACCCATTTCCTATTCGATTTTTACAGTTAGTTATTGTTACAAAGATGAAAAACAAAACCCTGATATTTCAAAAAGAACATCAGGGCTAAATGCTTGAATTATTTATTATTAATATCGCTTCTTAAAATTGCGGTTGTTATTGTTACGGTTATCACGTCCGCCGCCACCATTGCCATTTCCGTTGCCGTTCCTGTTATCGCGTCTTCCGTTATTACCACCACCATTATTGTTGCGCGCACCAAAATTCTTACGGTAGCCACCACCATTGGTACGGAATTCTTCGGGACGATTGTCTACCCGATGTTTTACAAACGGCTTGTTATTGAATTCCAGTTGTCCTTCTGTGATCGTTTGTAATTCACTCTGGATATTATCATCGTGCACCAACTCTTTATGCCAGTTACTGTATGTAAGCTTCATGTAATAAGCAATAGCATTGGCAAAACCCTGACGTTTATCGGGGTTCTCTTCGTCGAGTGCCTTATCGATCACTATTTCAATATTCTTTCCAAGATGGTTATAACGGGGATATCTTTTAGGATAAGCCAACGGATCAGGCTTTGCTTTTAATTTTTCCCTTGTAGGAATAGGGTATGGGCTTTCCACATCCAGCTTAAAATCACTTATTAAAAATAAATGATCCCATAATTTATGCCTGAAATCTTCTACGTTCTTTAAATGCGGGTTTAAGAATCCCATTAATTCTATCAAGGCCATTGCGTTCTTTTGCCTTTTTTCTTTGTCTTCCAGTGTTAATACATACTCCACCATTTTCTGAATATGACGGCCGTATTCCCGCATAGTCAAATGGTTCCTCGTAGTATTATACTCCATGTTTTCTACATCGATCATATCCACAAATTTAGTGAAAAAGAGCCGTAAACTATAAGTTTTGGCAGTTTGTTCTTTTTTGTGCCGTCAGGCAAATACCCTTATGGAAAACAGGCAGGCAAGGATACAACCCATGCCATCTGCCACCCAGTCCAGCACCTCATAATCCCGGCCAATGGCCCAGTATTTTTGTATCAGTTCAGAGGAATATCCCCATAAACAGCCCAATACGGCTATCATGATGAAATACCTGTATTTTTTCTTCTTTTCTATGCCCGATTTATAAAATGGCCGGCAAACTAAAGTAACCAGGATAGCAAACATGCTTAAATGGATCAGTTTATCAAAGTCCATTTGCTGAAGCCAGTCACCCATTTGAGGCACATCATGTCCCGGTAAAAAAAGGATAATGCAAACAATAATGAACCAGGCGATCCCGGGTATGAATTTTTTAAAAGGAAGATTATGGGTTGATCTCATGAAATTAATGTACCAATGCAGCGTAGGCTTCGGCAGTCAGCAGGCCTTCATAATCAGCAGGATTATCTACCGTTACTTTAACCATCCAGCCGGCGCCATACGGGTCGGTATTCACCAACTCTGGGTTTGCTACCAGTGCGGGGTTAAGTTCTGTAATGGTTCCGGAAACAGGCAGAAACAGGTCGCTTACTGTTTTAACGGCTTCCACTGTTCCAAACACGTCTTCGGCAGCCAGTTTTTTCCCTTGCGTGGAGATATCTACAAACACGATATCACCTAATTCACCCTGGGCAAAATCTGTAATACCAATAGTAGCAATATTTCCTTCAAGGGAGATCCATTCGTGGTCCTTTGTGTAGCGTAAGTTTGCCGGAGTAGCCATAAGATTTATTTGGCTGCAAATTAAGGGAACAGCGGAGAAACCCCAAAAAACAATATCCAATGCCAAAAGAAACAAGGTACAAGACACAGGGCACAAGAACAGGGTTACAAAGCAAAAGAATTATTAATTCTTAATTACTAATTCCTAATTGTCAATTACCCTCAAGCAGTGCACTAAAGTAGAGCAGCACATGGTCTTTCAGGAAATTTTCCTGTTCGATAAGATTAAATGGAGGCAGCGGTTTTAGCTGGGTAAAATGTGGCCAGCCGTCATCATCGCGCCCGGCAAGAACATAATAGCCGCTTTGAGCGAGTAGGGTACAAATGGCAATATGCATCAGGTCCTGCTTCTGTTCTTTATCAAATTCCTGCTTGCCTGCACCCAGTTCCTGCACGCCGATAAGGAACAGCACGCCGTTCATATCGGGTTTTATACCAAAATCTTCTTTTAGTTTGATGCGCAATTTCAGCCATCTCACCTGCAGGTCTTCCTGTGCATGTTCCATACAGCAAATTTATGTAATAAGATCCGAACGTTGATGGTTGTTGGTTGTCAGTTGATTGAAGTTAGTTTATTCATTTTTTGATAGCTGCTGCAAATGATGGAATCTGTCTTACAACGATCAACCAACAACGGGCAACTTTATTATCTTTGCCCAACGATAATAATATAACCTAAATGCTACAGATCAATTTCATCCGGCAAAATCCGGCGCTGGTTAAGGAACGGTTGGAGGTAAAGAATTTTTCAGATATAGGTTTGGTCGATCAACTATTGAAGTCGGATGAGGAACTGCGTAAACTAAAGACGCAGACAGAAACATTGCAGGCAAGCATCAATGCTGCCAGCAAAGAGATCGGTATGCTGATGGGTAAAGGAGATAAAGCTGCAGCAGAACAAAAAAAATCGGAAGTAGCACAACATAAAGCAACACTTCAGGAGTTGGAAGAGCAATTAACTAATGCTGAAAAAACATTGCACGATATTATTATTGTGCTGCCCAATCTTCCGCATACATCTGTTCCCAAGGGAAAAACTCCGGAAGAAAATGAAGTGGTGCGCGAAGGCGGTAAAAAACCAACGCTTCCAGCAGGAGCGGTGCCACATTGGGACCTCATTAAGAAATACGACCTGGTTGATTTTGAAACCGGCGCTAAAATAACAGGAAGCGGTTTTCCATTATACAAAGGGAAAGGCGCCAAATTACAAAGGGCGCTCATTCAATATTTTTTGGATTATAATACTGCCGTAGGTTACATGGAATATTTGCCACCGCATATGGTAAATGAAGCGAGCGCCTATGGAACAGGACAATTACCCGATAAAGAAGGGCAGATGTATCATGCAACAGAAGACAATTTTTATCTAATACCTACTGCCGAAGTGCCGCTTACTAATATCTACAGGGATGAAATAGTGAAAGAGCAAGAGCTGCCGATAAAGATGACCGCTTATACTCCTTGTTTTAGAAGAGAGGCAGGAAGTTTTGGTAAAGATGTACGTGGATTGAATCGGGTACATCAATTTGATAAAGTAGAAGTGGTGCAGTTAGTGGATCCTGCAAAAAGTTATGAAGTACTGGAAGAAATGGTAAGCCACGTAGAAAAATTATTACAGGCATTGGAATTGCCCTATCGCATTCTTCGTCTATGCGGCGGCGATATGAGCTTTGCTTCTGCATTGACGTACGATTTTGAAGTGTATAGCGCCGCACAGGAAAAATGGCTGGAAGTAAGTTCTGTCAGCAATTTCGAGACCTTCCAGACGAACCGTATGAAAATACGTTATAAAGATGCAGGTGGGAAAACACAGCTGGTACATTCATTGAACGGCTCTTCTTTGGCGCTGCCAAGGATCGTAGCTTGTTTACTGGAGAATAATCAAACAGCAGAAGGGATAAGCTTGCCCAAAGTACTGGAACCCTATTTTGGCAACAGCTCTATATCTTAACAAATCATTTTATCCCGAAAGATGTTCTTTAAGCAAACTTGATTAAATTTATCATTCAATAATCAATTATGAAAAAATTACTCGTTATTTCGTTTCTAACGATCGCGGTATGGAGTTGCGCTCATAAAACTGCTCCTACCCAAACCACTACCACCACTACCGTGACTACTACAACCGGCGATGCCAGTGCAGGTAAGGATACCTATACTGCAAAATGTGGCCAATGTCATGGATTAAAAAACACCGGTGATTATACGATCGCTGAATGGGGCCCTATTTTAGATCATATGGCAAAAAAGGCACAGCTGGATGATGTAGAAAAAGCAAATGTGCTGGCCTATGTAGATGCAAATGCAAAACAATAAGATATCTCATACAATATTAAACAAGCCCCTGATTCATCAGGGGCTTGTTATTTAGTAAAACTTTTATACGCATAGTTAAACTATCCCGTTATAATATAGTCTCAAAAATACATTTGCTTTATTTGCCTAAATCATTTTCATGACTGAGCTCAACCGGTTAAAAAATCAGCATCTTTTATGGAGAGCTGCCTTTGGTCCAACCGCCGGAGAATCAGATTCGCTGGATGATATTAATCCTAAAAAGACATGGAAAAAATTACTGGAAAGTTCTACCGATACTCCTGCCACCATAAATGTGGTTGCTGGTTCTTTTGATGATATGCTGATGGGAGCAAAGGATATGGACGGGATAAAAAATCTCACGGGGGATCAAAAAAAAGCAATACGACAGGAATCAGTAGAGGACCTCAAACAGCTTAATCTTAAATGGCTGGATGCGATGGTGAGCAGTGATGCACAGCTGAGAGAAAAAATGAGTTTATTCTGGCACGGGCATTTTGCATGCCGTATCATCAATATCTATTTTCAACAACAACTACTGGATATAATTCGAACCAATGCGTTAGAGAATTTTGGTGATCTGCTGAAGGCAATAAGCAAGTATCCGGCAATGTTACAGTTCTTAAATAATCAACAGAACAGGAAGCAGCATCCGAACGAAAATTTTGCCCGGGAAGTAATGGAACTGTTCACACTCGGCAGAGGAAATTATACCGAAGAAGATGTAAAAGAGGCGGCCCGGGCATTTACAGGTTGGAGTTTTGATCTTACAGGGCAATATGTTTTTCGTCCGCGCCAGCATGATGATGGAATTAAAACTTTTCTCGGCGAAACAGGAGCTTTCACCGGGGATGATATTATTGCCATTTTATTAAAGCAACAACAAACGGCAAATTTTATTACAAAAAAAATATATCGCTTCTTTGTAAATGATACTCCGGATGATATACATATAGAATGGCTGGCAGCGCGCTTTTATGCGAGTAACTACGACATAAAAAAATTGCTGGAAGATATCTTCACCAGTGATTGGTTCTACGATGAAAAAAATGTCGGTACGCAGATCAAATCACCCATTGTGTTACTCGTTGGCATTCGTCGTTTTCTTCCCATGCAATTAGATAATGAAGCTTCACAATTATTGATACAGCACTTACTCGGACAAGTGCTTTTCTATCCGCCAAACGTAGCAGGATGGCCGGGCGGGAAAAGCTGGATCGATAGCAGCACCCTGATGTTGCGGTTGCGTCTTCCGCAGATTATCACCGCCAATGAGGCGATCGATATGCTTCCTAAAACAGACGATGATGCAATGATGGGAAGATCCTTTGATGAAGAAAAAACATTCAGACAAAATCAGGCATTTGCAACCAAATTGGGTTCCGGTGCAGTAGATTGGGACAGTGTTATAAAAATATTTAAGCATACTGCAACCGATGACTTACTGCCCACTATCAGAGCGGCCTTGTTTCAAACAAAAAGTCATGTGAATGATGGCCTGATCAAAAAATATTGCAATATAACAACCAGGGAAATGTATATAGAAACTGCTGTAGTTGAATTAATGAGTACGCCGGAGTATCAACTATGTTAAATAATAAATTATGCTGATCAGACGTCGCGAGTTTTTACAGATAGGTTCTTTAGCCACCGCTTCTTTAATGATGCCTAAATTCTTACAGGCATTTAGTAAAAGAGCTTTGCCCTTACCCGGCAATAAAGTAGTGGTGGTGATCCAGTTCAGCGGCGGGAATGATGGATTAAATACGGTGATTCCCATAAGAAACGATATCTATTATACAGCACGCCCAACATTAGGCATTACCAAAAACAATGCATTGTTGCTGACAGATGGTGTTGGCTTACATCCTGCATTAACAACGCTTAGGGATCTGTATGATGATGGGAGCCTGGGAATTTTAAACGGAGTTGGTTACCCTAATCCGGATCGTTCGCATTTTAGAAGCATGGATATATGGCAGACAGGAGCCAACAGCGATGAATTTATTACTACCGGTTGGATAGGCCGTTACCTGGATGCACAATGTAGTGGCTGCGATAAGCCAACTTCCGCTATGGAAATAGATGACATATTAAGTCTTGCTTTAAAAGGAGAGAACAATAATGGTATTGCATTTAAAGACCCGGGGCGGTTATACAACACCAGCAATGAAAATTATTTTAAGGACATCAATGCTGCGCATGCGACAGGCGAAACTACGGCCGATTATCTCTACAAAACGATGAGTGAAACCTTGAGCAGCGCTGATTACATTTTTAGACAAAGCAAGCTGCGTGCCAGCACTGCATTATACCCCGATACACAATTTGGAAAGGATATGAAAACGATCTCTTCATTGATACAATCGGATATCGATACCAGGATCTATTATGTGTCCATAGGAAGTTTTGATACACATGTTAATCAGGAGGGGCAACAGAAAAGATTGTTTGCTGAATTCAGCGATGCAATAAAAGTGTTTACGGATGACCTTAAAAAGAATAACCGTTTTAATGATGTATTGCTGTTTACCTTCAGTGAATTTGGAAGAAGGGTTTCGCAAAACGCCAGTGGCGGAACCGATCATGGAACAGCTAATAATATATTTTTGATCGGTGGCGGGTTAAAGCAAAAAGGAATGATCAACCCATTGGCTGATCTGACTGACCTGGATGAAGGCGACCTGAAATACACCATCGATTTTAAAACAGTATATGCCACTATTTTAAATAAGTGGTTGAATGCAAATGATACGGGGATACTTGGTAAACAATATGGTTACCTGGACTTTATTTAAGGAATATTCAGGCAATAAAAAACCACGCAGATAGCGTGGTTTTTTATTAAATATAATTTTGAGCTTAGTTCGTTTTTATCAGTGGGAAACTGTGTATGGTTGTTCCAATGTTCAGGTTCAATACATAATTACCATTTGTAAATGCGCTTAAATTGATAGAAGGTTTATTCTGCCCTTTAACGCCTTGTAATTCTGTGCTTTGCAATGTTCTTCCGTTAAGATCGGTAACATTAAGGGTTACTGCAGCATCTTCATCCAGGTTGAATTCAACGGTAGCGTAATCTTTAACCGGGTTAGGATAAACATTTAATGCAAGATCAACCGCTTCACTAAAGCCGATGCTTTGTGTTGAACTGAAAACATCCGCGCCATCTTTATCTACCTGTTCAATGCGGTAGTAAACAGTAGCAGCTTTTGCAGCGGCAAGGGTAGCATCTGTATAAGTATAGCTGTTGCTGGTTGCATTTGGATTGGTGATAGCAACTGTATCGATGGTTACAAATGTTGCTCCGTTATCGGTACTTCTTTCTACTTCATAATCTTTTGAAATAGCTCCTTCGTTGGCAACCGTCCAGTTCAATACAGCATCTCCGTCTTTAGGAGTAGCAGAGAAATTAATGAACTTTACAGGCAATGATACATTGGCTATAGGAAGAACATTGTAGTTTCCTGATGTGAATAGTCCTGTACCAAAAAGTTCAGCTCCCGCAGCGCCACTTAGTTGGGTAAGGCCGT
>Ga0207153_1142_pt1 | contig 14263 bp, 10 predicted proteins | sample Alteio_BWMinHeat_27_FD_153580 | JGI IMG/M metagenome (GOLD analysis project Ga0207153, IMG submission 153580) | Enriched cells from forest soil in Barre Woods Harvard Forest LTER site, Petersham, Massachusetts, United States -... | ecosystem: Environmental > Terrestrial > Soil > Temperate forest >...
TCGTGGGAGAAGACTCCACTGTCGTGCAGGGAGGTGCTAAACCAGAACCTGGAGGAATCGAAGTTTCCTACGACATAAGTCTGGTATGGGATGCCTTTGGCGCTGTGGTAGCCCTGATCGCAACAGGTGGAATAGTTAGTTACCTCAGTAGCCATCAGTACGTTGGAGAGCATAAAGATCGCCAAGGTGGAGGGTCTTACGCCCTGGGGAGCCAGCGAGGGAAGAATCGTTCCGGTCAGGTAAGCGTCAAACCAGTTGATGTCGATAATCCCGACAGGCGGGCAAACGGATGTAATCCCGAACAGGTAGGGACTCAGAGCGGCGATCCCATTGGCTGCGGGCACGTTGATGACGATGGGATCGAGAAAGGTAACCGGACCGAGCTTCACATGGTAGGCATCTGTGATCCCATTGTCACCCAGCGCCTGCCAGAAATTGCCTCGCTGGAAGGCATCGTTGTATTGGGCAGTGCCCACATCCGTTGTTCCAAAGTTGAATTTGGCGGGCTTCAGGATTGGCGACTCCGCAAACAGCTGTGAGGGGATGTTATTGGGTGCGACCAAGCAGGCATTTGGTGCCGTCGGATCAAAAGTGGTTTCCCCGGGAGAAGTGCTGAAGACGCCAGTGCTGAAGTTGAGGAAGGTCGCGATGCTGTTGGTCATGATGACTAGCGGAATCACGTAGGCGGGGACGGCGATGTTCTTATTCCCCGAGCTGGTGAATGGACTCGCACCCACCATGAAGCCGGTATAGGTATTCCCGTCTCTCGAAGACTGCGTGGTGTAGCGCCAAACTGGTAACGTGGTGGCCGCCGGGGGCGAACCTGGACGTGCCAGTTCACTGTTGCGCCTCTCGACATCGACTCTCTGTGTCCCGAAAAACCCGGTTCGTGGGGACACCCTGGGTTGTGCCTGGGCCTCGTCCTGGCCGAAGGCTGCGGCGGGTGCAACCAGGCAAGTGGCAATTGCCGCAGAAACCAACAGGAACCAGAGTGTGGTGGTGGCGTTGAAATGGTTATTGTTTCGCGTGTTTTTGCTGATCGTTTTCATTTCGGTTCTCCTTATCGATTGGTCCCCTATCTCCCGCAATCTTCCGCTGATTCCGAACGGCTCACATCTAGTACTTCTGGTTTTCAAAAGCCCCCATATCGCAGCCATGATCATCGTGCGGACCGGGACGCGGCGCGCCGCGCTGATCGGTCTTCAGCAGATGGCCCTGGCCGTCGGTACAGCCATTCGGATTGCCTGCGTCAATCGCCGGGCTTCCAGCGGGGAGCGCCATCGTCTGGGTCGGCCCACCATAGTTCCCCAAGGGTTTGAGCATGGGTTCGGTATTGTTCAGATCGCCGGGGCCGTTGAAGTTGCAGGTGTTGTCGTCGCTGAGGTTGTAGCCATCCGAGGTCATCGTGCTATCGCAATTCCCCCCCGAATTATCCGCAACAATGCTGTTCTGGAGGGTCGCCGTGCCGTCGATGCCACCGCCGTCCTGGTCTGCTGCGCTATTCAGGCTGATGGTGCTGTTGTTGATCGTCAGCGTGCCGCCATTGGCGATGCCGCCGCCGTTGATCGTCGCGACATTCGCGCTTAGCGTGCTGTTGTTAATGGTCATCGTGCTGTAGTTGTAGATGGCGCCGCCGGCGCCGCCGCAGCCCATTGGGCCGCACCCTCCGGCTACATTCCCGCTAAGGGTGCTGTTGTTAATGGTCATCATGCTGCCGTTGTAAATGGCGCCGCCGGCGCCGCCGCAGGAAAATAGGACGCAGAAGGTAGCTGAATTGTCGCTGAGGGTACTTCTGTTAATCGTGAGCGTGCCGAGGTTGTAGATACCTCCGCCTGCCCCACCGTATCCGCCGGTATTTTCGCTGATTGTGCTGTCACCAATCATCACCGTGCCGGCGCTGTTGTATATGCCCCCGCCGTTTCCGGTGATTGTGTCGTGGCTAATTACGACCACTCCGCGGCTGATGTAGATGCCGCCGCCGGCGAATGCGCCGTTCCCGCTGAGGGTACTGTTAGCGATCGTCAGCTTGCCAGCGTTGTAAATGCCGCCGCCATTGCCGCCGCAGCCGTCTGGATAGCAGCCTCCGGCCCTGTTCCCATTAAGAATACTGCTGTTGACCGTCAACGTGCCGCTGTTGAAGACGCCGCCGCCATTGCCGTCGCAGCCAAGACTGCAGCTGGTAGCAAAATTGTTGCTGAGGGTAATTTTGTTAATCGTCAGCGTGCCGTTATTGTTGACACCACCGCCTTGCTGAGGATTGAAGCCATTTTGGATGGTCAGGTTGGAAAGAATGACATCGGCATTGCGATCCGGAATTGCGACCACCGTGTTCACTTGTCCGCCATCAATGATTGTCTTGCTGGCACCGATTGTCGTGCTGGCACCTGCACCGATCACCTTCAAGCTGAAGTTGATAGTGAGATTCTCCGTATAGGTCGCTGGGGCGACCATTACGGTATCGCCCCTGGAAGCCAGCGAGATCGCGTGCCCGATGGTCTTGCAGGCAGTCTGCGGTGACATGCAGCTGTTGTTGTCACTGCCGTTCACCCCATTGACATACCATGTGGTGCTGGCTACGGCTGCGGGAGTCAGAAACATAGTTAGAAGCAGTGAGCTGCTTAAGACCAGTCTGGATTTCATGAGTGTGTCCTTCCTCATCCTCAAGTAGTTGCCGGGTAGCGTGTCTTGCTGGCCGTCCTAATTTCGGCCTCCTTTAGCAGTCCCCCCAGCAAAACTAGCCGGGCCGAAGTTGGCACCGATTTTGCATAAGGTGAGCTCAGGGCTCAATGCACGGAGTCTTATTTTCTTGTCATCGCTATGTCACTGGACCTAAGTAGCTGATCGCACGGCTCTTGACTGATGTCCGATCTGAGCCCCTGGACTGGCGATAGTGAGTGATTGCTGCTCGTTGGCGACGGCTGTACACTCTTAGCCGCGCAAATGCGGGGCGGTTCTCCAGGATTTCTACGATAAGTCTTATGCAGGAAGCACAGCCAGTTCGTGTCCGGTTCGGGGCGTTTGATCTTGACCTGAAGGCTGGAGAGTTGCACAGGGCGGACGGCACCCAGCTGAGAACCCGCATCGTGTTACCGGAACAACCGCTCCGGCTGCTACTGATGCTGATCGAGCGCCAAGGCGCCGTCGCAACCCGGGAAGAAATTCAGAAAAAGCTTTGGCCTAACGACACAGTGGTGGAATTTGAACACAGCATCAACGCCGCCGTCGCCAAGTTGCGGAAGGCGCTCGGAGATCCTGCCGACGAGCCGGGATATATCGGGACCATCGCCAAGCGAGGCTATCGGTTGATGGTTCCAGTGAAATGGGTGGCCGCGATTGGCGAACAATCTCCTAATGTGGAAACCTCCGGCAGCCACAATGGAGCCATTCCCCCGAAGCAGGTTGAGCTCGCGGGCCTTACCGGCAGGACGGTTTCGCACTATCGCGTACTGGATGTCATCGGCGGTGGCGGCATGGGCGTGGTATACCGCGCCGAAGACCTCAAGCTGGGCCGCCGTGTTGCGCTGAAGTTCCTGCCAGAAGAGTTCGGCAACGATCCACGCGCCTTGGAACGCTTCGGCCGCGAGGCGCGCGCAGCCTCGGCGCTCGACCATCCCAACATTTGTTCGGTCCACGAATTCGGAGAGCATGAAGGCCGGCCCTTCATCGTCATGCAATTACTGGAAGGGCAGACCCTGCGTGACCGCATGGCCGCAGTCGAAGACAAAAAGGTGCTTCCGCTCGAAGAACTACTGGACATCGCGATTCAGGTTAGCGATGGCTTGCAAGCCGCGCACGAGAAGGGCATCGTCCATCGCGACATCAAGCCCGCCAACATTTTCATCACCACCAAGGGCGTCGCCAAGATTCTCGACTTTGGATTAGCCAAGTTGCTTGAGGGCGGCGAGGAAGATGAGGTTGCAAACCGAGCAGGGATTCCGGCTGCCACGCCGCCGGCTGCCCCAGAGGCTGCGCATCTCACCCTTACCGGGGTCGCGATGGGCACGGCGGGCTATATGTCGCCGGAGCAGGTGCGCGGCGACAAACTGGACGGGCGCGCTGATCTGTTTTCGCTAGGCTTGGTGCTATACGAGATGGCGACCGGGGAACGGGCCTTCAGTGGCCAGACGGCAGCCATTCTGCACGACGCCATCCTAAATCGCACGCCCGCTCCGGCGCGAGAGTTGAGTCCTGGGATCTCACCAAGGCTCGAAGCTGTCATTAACAAGGCGCTAGAGAAAGATCGAGAACAGCGTTACCAGACAGCAGCTGACCTGCGAAGCGAGCTGCAAGGGTTGAAGAGCGCCACGGATTCGGGGCGAACAGTTGCGCCGGGTGAGAGCGTGCGCCGCTGGCCGGTGTGGCTAGCAGGATTGCTAGCGGCGGTGCTGGTGAGCCTTGCGGTTGCCGCCAGGTTCGGCTGGCGCCGGCCAGAAAAGCCGCCGGAACTGACGGAGCGGCAACTCACTGCCAACCCGCTGGAAGACTGGGTGACCGTCGGGGCTATTTCCCCGGATGGCAAGTACGTGGCTTATCGTGACCAGACGGGACTCTACTTGCGCACCATCGACTCGGGGGAAACTCACCCCATCGCTCTGTCCGCCGACCTAAGCAGCCGGATCTGGCGCCTCTTCTGGTTTCCGGGGGGTGGAAAGTTGCTGGCCGCCGTAGCCAGTTCAGACGACTCGGACATCTGGGTAATCACGATCCTGGGCGAGGCCGAGCCGCGGTTGCTGTACCGGCATGGGGGCGAACCGGCCATCTCGCCCGATGGCCAGATGATAGCCTTCACAAATTATGAGCACGGAAAGAGCCAGCAAAACGAATTGTGGGTAGGCGGGATTGATGGCGCGGTGCCGCGGAAGTTGATGGAGGCGGGGCAACTCGAAGAGTTGTTTAGCCCGATCTGGTCGCCCGACGGCCACTGGATCGCATATGCCAGAAAGTGGAAAACGGCAGAGGGCTCGTGGACCTCTGCAATCGAGGTGCGTCCTGCCAGCGGGGGACCCGCGAAGACTCTCGTGGCTCAAGCGAGCTTGCCCAGGCCAAACACAATCAGTTCGGGGAACGGTTCTCTAGGTGAAAGTTGGTCGCCCGACTGGCGTCTGGTGTTCTCTGTCGCTTCCGACAGCTCGGACATCATACGGCCCCAAACAAGGTATAGCTTGTGGGAGGTTCGGGTAGAGCCCGGCACAGGGGAAGCTGCAGGCAAACCTAGACGTCTGACGCCGTGGAGCGAATCTTGGCCAGCAAACATGGCCATTACGGCAGACGGGAAGCGCCTGTCACTAGTGAAGAAGCGAGTTTGGGTCGACGTGTACCTGGGTGAACTCGGCCCTGGCAGCGCCAGTATGAAAGCGTCACGCCGTTTAACCCTCGATAACCGGGGAAGCTATCTCAATGCCTGGACGCGCGACAGTCAAGCGATCCTTTTTGCCTCCGCCCGAAATGGGAGCTGGGAGACGTTCAAACAGAGCCTGAATCAAAACGTTGCGGAAGTAGTCATCGCGGGCACGTCTGGCGTTCAAATGAGTCCAGATGGCAATTGGTTTCTCTATTGGCGGTCGGAATCCACGAGCGATGCGGATGGGACACCTTCCAATTCGGTTCGCCTGATGCGACGGGCCACCAACGGCGGGTCGACCGAGACGGTGCACGAATTCCCCGCTGCGGAAGTAGGCAACTTCAAGTGCTCATCAAACCCGCAGGCAAGCGCGCCATGTGTATTGGGACTGCGAAAAGGAAAAGATCTTGTTTTCTACTCGCTAGACCCACTCGTGGGAATAGGGAATTGGCTAGGAAAGATCGAAGTTACCGGCCCGCTTATGGGCTGGGATGTCTCACCCGATGGCTCGCGTCTGGCATTGGTCGACCGGTATAAGTACGGGGGACGAATCGAGGTAATGACGCTGCTGGACGCGGCTTGGCACGAGGTCTCCCTTACCTCGCAGGGAGAGAATCTTGAAGGAGTCGCTTGGGCAGCAGATGGGAAGGGTTTCTTCGTTACCTCCACCGGAGCGGACTCGAACTCGTACGACCTGCTGCACGTCGCACTCGGCGGCAAGGTGCAGCCCCTGTTAGGTCGTAGGAAATTCCATTGGGACCCAATTCCATCCCCCGACGGTAGATACCTCGCTTTCTCGGCTCAGTCGTGGGACAGCAACGTCTGGGTGATTGACAACTTTTGATAGGGGAGGCAGGGCGCGAGGCAGCTCATTGTGCGAAAACCTTGAGAAATGCGGGGACAGACGGATGGAGTGCGCCCCTCGCGTGAGACAAGAAAACTGGGGACGTTCCCCAACATTCGACCGCTTCTCAAAACACGCGACTTCCCATTCACCCTCCCCCTTTTCCCATCTGCCACTTAGACACTTCCATTCACTGGTTTCTCGCGCCTTCCAGCCCAAAACAATTGCGCCCCCACCCCCCTCTCTGATAGCTTTTTAGAGACCCGAAAGCACTCACATTTTCCCTGCCAGATGTCCATAAGGAGAAATCGCTTGTCCCACAAGAATCGTTCTTTATTTACCTCTGAATCGGTGACCGAAGGCCATCCCGATAAGATCGCCGACCAGATTTCCGACGCCATCCTCGACGCTTGCCTCACCGACGATCCCGGCAGCCGCGTCGCCTGCGAAACTCTGACCGCCACCGGCCTGGTAGTAATCGCCGGCGAAATCACCACCAAAGCCTACGTAGATTTCCAGACTTTGGTCCGCGGGACCATCGCCTCCATCGGCTACAACAACGCCCTCTTCGGATTCGACTCCAACACCTGCGCCGTAATCTCCAGCATCAACAAACAATCCGGCGACATAGCCATGGGCGTAGACACCGGCGGCGCCGGCGACCAAGGAATGATGTTTGGGTATGCTTGTAATGAGACTGCGGAGCTTATGCCTATGCCGATTTCTTTGGCGCATAAGCTCACCATGCGGTTGTCGGATGTGCGCAAGCATGGGAAGCTGGCTTATCTGCGGCCGGATGGGAAGTCGCAGGTGACCGTGGAATATGACGAACACCGCAAGCCGGTGCGAGTCGATGCAGTTGTCATCTCGACGCAGCACTCGGAGAACGTTGGCAACGAGGAGCTTCGCGGAGATATTCTTAAACACGTTATTCAGGCCACTATTCCGGCGCATCTGCTGGATGAAGACACCAAGTATCACATCAATCCTACCGGTCGTTTCGTAATTGGCGGGCCTATGGGCGATACCGGCCTGACCGGGCGCAAAATCATCGTTGACACTTACGGTGGCATGGGGCGGCACGGTGGCGGGGCGTTCAGCGGAAAAGATCCGACTAAAGTCGATCGCTCAGCGGCTTATATGGCGCGGCACATCGCGAAGAACATTGTTGCGGCGGGACTTGCCGATCGCTGCGAGTTGCAACTCGCTTATGCCATCGGCGTAGCCGATCCGGTGAGTGTGCTTGTCGATACCTTCGGCACTGGCAAAGTGGACAATGCGACCATCCAGCAGCTGGTGCGTTCGCATTTCAAATTGACTCCCAAAGGAATTATTGAATCTCTCAATTTGCGGCGGCCGATCTATTGCAAGACGGCGGCTTATGGACACTTTGGACGTACTGACCCCGACTTCACTTGGGAAGCGACGGACAAAGCGGCGAAGCTGGCCAGTGATACGGGTTTGCGGGAACCGGCACACGCCGGGAAGAAGTAGTGGTGATCCCTCCCACCCCTTGCGCAGAGAACCCGCAAGGAGTGGGGCACCCTAAAACCCTTTAACCGCAAAGGACGCAAAGTCGTACCGCAAAGATCGCAAAGAGAATCCGGAAGAAAGCGCCACAGGAGAATTAATGGCAACGATACCGACACAAGTTCGTAACGATGTTAAGAGCATCGAGTTCGCGGATATGGGCAAGAAGCGAATTGACTGGGCCAATCAGTCGATGAAAGTTTTGCAGATCATCCGCAAGGAATTCATCAAGAACCAGCCGCTTCGCGGCATACGCATTTCGGCGTGTCTGCATGTGACTGCCGAAACCGCCAATCTGGCCATTACTCTGCGCGACGGCGGTGCCGACGTGGTGCTTTGCGCCTCGAATCCTCTTTCTACACAAGACGACGTCGCTGCCAGCCTGGTGCGCGATCATGGTATTTCGGTTTTCGCCATCAAGGGTGAAGACAACGACACTTACTACAGCCACATTCTGGCCGCTATCGACCACAAGCCGCATATCACGATGGATGACGGCGCGGATCTAGTGACAATCCTTCATACCAAGCGGCAGGACGCCCTCAGTGGCGTCATCGGGGGCACCGAAGAAACCACCACGGGCGTGATTCGTCTGCGGGCCATGGCCAAGGAAGGCGTGCTGAAGTTCCCCATCGTCGCGGTGAACGACGCCGATACTAAGCACTTGTTCGACAATCGCTACGGTACTGGACAATCCACCATTGACGGCATCATTCGCGCTACCAACTTCTTGTTGGCAGGATCGAAGTTCGTCATCGCTGGCTACGGGTGGTGCGGACGAGGCCTGGCTAGCCGCGCTCGGGGCAACGGAGCTGAGGTCATCGTCACTGAAATCGATCCGACGAAAGCGTTGGAAGCGGTGATGGACGGCTTCCGCGTTATGTCGATGCACGACGCGGCGAAAGTCGGCGACGTGTTCTGCACCGTGACCGGCAACAAGAACGTCATCACCAAAGACCATTTCGAGGCGATGAAAGACGGTGCCATCATCTCCAATTCGGGGCACTTCAATTGCGAGATCGACATTCCGGCGCTGGAGAAAATGTCTTCTTCGAAACGGACAACTCGAACTTCAGTCGAAGAGTATTCGCTGAAAGATGGGCGCAAGATCAATCTGCTGGGCGAAGGCCGGCTGATCAATCTGGCTGCGGCCGAGGGACATCCGCCATCAGTGATGGACATGAGCTTCGCTGACCAGGCGCTGTCGGTGGATTACATGGTCAAGAACGCGAAGACTCTCGAAAAGAAAGTCTACAAAGTTCCCGACGATCTGGATAAGCGCGTGGCTAAGTTGAAGCTGGAGTCCATGGGGATCAAGATCGACAAGCTGTCGCCGGAGCAGGAAGAGTATTTGGCTGGGTGGAGTGAGGGGACTTAGCTTTCAGCATTCAGCACTCAGCATTCAGCTAAGGCACTTGGCATTTAGCACTTGGCATTTGGTCATCACGGGGCGGCGTTAGCTGCCCCGTTTGCTTTGGGGCATTCACCGTCGAGTACGCCGAGAGCGCCGAGAACACCTTTCACCACAGAGACACAGAGGCACAGAGAAGGGCAGCATCGTTGTTGACAAGTGTTAAGCTACAGGCTACACTTGGGAAGTGAGAATACGGAACTTCGCTCACAAGGGCCTGAGACGGCTTTACGAGGAAGATATTGCGAAGGCCGTACCGCCTGATTCAGCGGATAAGTTGCGAAAGATGCTGGCGTATCTTGAGGGGATGCAGGATCCGGAGGAATTGCGATCGCTTCCCGTCTGGAAGGTACATACGCTGACAGGCGACCGCAAGGGAACGTGGAGCCTAAGTGTGACCCGCAACCGGCGTCTAACGTTTCGTATCGACACGGAAGAGAACGAAATCTGCGACGTGAATTTGGAAGACTATCACTAGGGAATTTGGAGCCAAGAGATGCCTATGAAGAACCCGCCCCATCCTGGGGACTTTATTCGGACGGAGATCATCGAGCCTGCTGGCCTGACGGTGACGGCGGCGGCGGTAGCGCTTCAGGTTTCCCGGCCCGCGTTGTCCAGCCTGCTCAATAGCAAAGCGGATCTCTCGGGCGACATGGCCCTGCGGATTGAGAAGGCCTTTGGAGTGAAGATGGACACGCTGATGCGGATGCAATCGGCATACGACATCGCGCAGACGCGCAAGCGTGAGAAGTTGATTCGAGTGCGGCGGATAGAGCAGGTGGGTAACATCACGCGTGACGAGAGTGCCCACACGTAACGTTGCCTTCCGATGTTTGGCTGCCGATAATTGTGAATGTAGCTGGACAGGTTAACGCCCCGGGCGCGAAGCGCTCGGGGGTTTGCTTTTTGGGCTAGACTGTGGCGACCAACTGCACTGTTGCGGCGCAAGGCTCGACAATTCTTTGCCTGCCGTGTCCTGGGTTTGACTGGTAACGGGTGCGGAGCAAACCGAACTGCTCCAATAGGTCAACGTCGCGGCTGACGGCGCGGGTATCGCGCTTCAGGTCGCTGGCCAGCGTGGAAACCGGCGCTGCCCCCTGCCTGGCGACACGCAGAACACGAACCCGTTCAGGTGAGAGAACCCTCATCATGTCACTGGCGTTCTCAAAGGAGATGGTTATCTCCGGCGCGAGTTCCTCCCCGCGATCCAGCTTTCGGGCGTGTCCCCGGACACGGTCGAAGAAGCCCTTTACGCCGTCGTTAGTGATTCGGACTATAGCCTTTTTGCTCATCTTCCTTGTTTTTCTTGCGCGGCTTTCTCTTCCTGACAGGGGCGCCGGCTGTCAGCTTCGCTTCGTCACGCCAGAAATCGAGAATCTCCTCTCTGGACGGGTGGTCGTCTCTTCCGCCCTCTTCCTCCTCCACCTTGCGGAGCCGCTCGATCAGCGTGCAAAAGTCCTGGTAATAACTCGGGTCGTCTCTCTGCTCCTGCTCGATGTCTTCTCTGAGGTCCGAGTACACGTTGAACATCCAATAACCGAAACTACTCCAAACATCATCGACATCGAGGTACTCCCGCCTTACGAGCAGTCCGATTGTCTCGAAAAAGTTGAGGATATTTTGTGCCTCGGCGGGGTAATTAGTGCCCCTGATTCTTTTCTCCGCCGTGACCTTTCGGTAATTCGCCATTGGCTCGTCTTCGAACTTCTCGATGAATCTGACGAGATGGTGAACTCTGTCGGCTTCGTGTGCCTGCGTCAGCTGGCGTCTGGCGTATATGAGCGCCCACGCACCGGTGACCGCAATCGCAGCGGTAAAGGCTGCGGTAGCGCCCGCGAATATAGCTGTCCATATGTCTGCGTTCATAACTTAGGCTATGGCGTGAAACCCCTAGGCCCGGCGCGGCCCAGCGGCGGCGATGTCCTTCTCGACTTCACGGACGAACCACTCGTCATCGCTCGCCACGCACTGCATGGCTTCGACCGCCGGCGCTTTTCTTGCCTTGGTCGGTTGATTTCGGCTCATACTCCTGAACGGAACGCTGCCTGTCTTTACCGAGCAGGTATTCAATCATCTTACTCACTATCTTCACCCTATCGGCTTCCTTCGTGGTGTCACCAACAATCTTAAACGACAGCAAAACATTTTGAACTGACAGCAGACTGTCGTGGTAGTCCTTGAGTTGCCGAACGGTGCGGTTATACAAGTAGAAAAAAATGCTTGAAATGAACTCCGTGCCGACGCCAGCACCAGTGGATATGTATGTTAGCGAGTTGTCCGTTGCTCCTCTGTAAAACCCAACAATAAGGCCAAAAATGATAAGGCCAAACCCGATGGTTGCAACGCCAATTGTCACGAGAAAACTGTTATTAGCGTGAAACTTGACCATGGTGTAGTAGGCGCCCAGGTTCGTGACATTGATATCAACAAGCTTGTCAAAATAGGAAGCAGGCGCCTCGGGTGTGGAGGTAGGACTACCGCGAGCACGCTTGAGAATTCTTCGCTTTGCCTTGGCGATCTCCAAATCTTGAAGCATCGAGGAGATCCGCGTTTGCGTCGCGAACCATGCCGCGCCCATCAACAGGAGGCTGTACATCAAACCGCCAAAGCTCAGTGCCCGAGAACTGAGGTGGAGGTTGGGCAGAAGGTCTCTTCCGAGCACTGCCGATAGAAGCGAAACCGTCGCGAAGCCCGCGAGCAGATAACTCACGTACCTTGCTCTTCGCTGTCGCAGGTTTATAGCAGCTTCAATCCTGGCAATTCTGAGGTCAACGCTGGACAGCTCATCTGCCTCAGGATCGAGCACTGCGGCCGTTTCGTCCTCGATGCCCTGGAGATCGTCTTCGGCATCATCTGAGGCATGCAACATTGTTTCAGGAGCGTCGTTCATCTTTGGAAATGCCTAAGCTGTGGATGAGGCGTTTTGAACAGAGCTAACACGAAGTTAAACCTATACGTTGTATGGCACATTAGTCAACGGCCCCCGGGACACTTTCAAATCGTCTCAACTCCTAGCTGTCTCGCTGTTTGACGCTAACGCCGGTTCGACTGCGGGAACTGCGACAGGGACGGGGGGCTCCCATCGATTGCGCACGAGCGTGGGCGTTCGGGCCTACATCTCACAATTCCCAAACTGGGAACAGGGCCGAAATAAAGCGCTCGGAAGGGTTCACTTCGTCGGGTTCGTTGTGCGAATCTGAAATAGATTGGTCGAAGACTGCGCGGCCTGCGAAGGCCGCGTTGCTGTTTGTCGGGAGAAGAGGACTGGGTGAGAAAAACTACTGGAGAGAAGATCAAGCATCACAAACTGCGCGGAGAGTGGGCGGAGCTGCGCTTCATGGCGATGGCGGCGGAGCATGGGTTGCAAGTTACGAAGCCCTGGGGAGAAATGGCGCGGTATGACTTTGCGGTGGAATATGAAGGACAGTTTTGGCGGGTGCAGGTGAAGTCGACGATGTTTGTGGATCGGGGTGGTTATTCGTGCACGGTGCGCGGATGCCGGGGGCCGTATGAGGGTGATCCGTTTGATTTTCTGGCGGCTTATTTGATTCCGGAGGATGTTTGGTACATCATTCCGGCGGAAAAGTTTCGCGGGCAGGGGAGTATTGCGCTTTATCCGCGGCTGCGGAAGTCGAAGTATGGAGAGTTTAAGGAAGCTTGGCATTTGTTGCGGGAGGGGAGAGTGGGGACGATTCAGGCTTGCGCAGAGGGAGCATTCAGCACTCAGCAGTCAGCATTCAGCTAAGACTTTTTCACCACGGAGACACGGAGGCACGGAGAAAAGCTTTAACCGCCGAGGACGCCGAGAACGGACTTAATCAAGCGAACCCCTGCTGGGCTGAATGCTGACGGCTGAGTGCTGAAGGCTCGATCTTCCCGTGATAGATTTGATGGAATGAAAGATATTGCGGTCTGGGCTCTCAATGTCGCCACTATGCGTGGGGCTTCTTATGCTGATGTGCGCGTGGCGGATGATCGTGGGCGCGCGCTGTCCACGAAAAATGGGAAAGTGGGTGGGGCTTCGGACTCGGAATCGTTTGGGGTGGGCGTGCGGGTTATTGCGGATGGGGCTTGGGGATTCGCGGCTTCGGATGATTTGAGCAAGGCGGCGGTGGAGGCTACGGCTGCGCGGGCGGTCGAGATCGCGAAGGCTTCGGCGCGGGTGAAATTGCAGGATGTGCGGTTGGCGGCGGAGAAAGCAGTCACGGCGGAGTGGACTACGCCTTTCAAGGTTGATCCGTTTACAACTTCGGTGGAGGAGAATCTTGAGTTGCTGCTCAAGATTGATGCGGAGTTGCGCGCGGTGGCGGGCGTTACTTTGGCTGAGACGAACATGAATTTCCGGCGAGAGGAGCAGTGGTTTGCTTCGTCGGAGGGGGCGGACATTCATCAGACGAAGTTGACGACCGGCGTGGGATATGCGGCGCATGCGTTTGCCGGGAATGAGATTCAGAAGCGGTCTTATCCGACTTCGTTTGGCGGGCAGTGGCAGAACAAGGGGTATGAGTTGATTGGAGAGTTGGGGCTACTGGAGAATGCCCGGCGGGTGGGTGAGGAGGCGGTGGCGTTGCTGGGGGCGGAGCAGTGTCCGGAGGGAAGGTTTGATGTCGTGCTCGAGGGGTCGCAGCTGGGATTGCAGATTCATGAGTCGGTGGGGCATCCGATAGAGCTGGACCGGGTGTTGGGGATGGAAGCGAATTTTGCGGGGACTTCGTTTCTGACTTTGGACAAATTGCGGACGCTGCGATATGGGAGTGATTTGGTAAATGTGGTGGCGGATGCTCGGCAGGAACATGGGCCGGGCCTCGGGACATTTGCGTTTGATGAAGAAGGCGTGGCGGCACAGTCGACGCCGATTATTACGAATGGATTGTTTACGGGTTATTTGAGTTCGCGGGAGACGGCTCCGACGATTGGGATCGAGAGGTCGGGCGGGACGCTGCGGGCGGAGGGGTGGAACCGGCTGCCGATTATCCGCATGACGAATGTCAGCATTCTGCCGGGAGAAAAGCCGTTGACGTGCGAGCAATTGATCGGCGACACCGATGACGGGATTTATATGGAGACGAACCGGTCGTGGTCGATTGACGACAAGCGGTATAACTTTCAGTTTGGCTGCGAGATTGGTTGGGAGATC
>Ga0207153_1143_pt1 | contig 14214 bp, 8 predicted proteins | sample Alteio_BWMinHeat_27_FD_153580 | JGI IMG/M metagenome (GOLD analysis project Ga0207153, IMG submission 153580) | Enriched cells from forest soil in Barre Woods Harvard Forest LTER site, Petersham, Massachusetts, United States -... | ecosystem: Environmental > Terrestrial > Soil > Temperate forest >...
TACTGCGCCACATGGAAGGCTTTGAAGTTGGCAGCGATGGTTCTGTAACCCACCAGGGGCAGGCAGTTACCAAAGCCCGTTTAAATGGTAAAGATTATGCAGGCGGCGATGTGGCGCAGGCCATACAGAACCTGCCTGCAGATATTGTTGAAAAGATACAGGTAGTTGATGATTATGGCGACCAGGCAGGCCGTACCGGCATCAAAGATGGCGACCCGCAGAAAGTATTGAATATTACTACACTGGCAGATAAATCAGTAGGGAATATTGGGCGTGCTACCGTAAGTGAGGGCAATAATGACCGGTACGACGAAAAATTATTTCTACAACGCATTAACGGCAACGAGCAATTATCATTAATTGGCGACCTGCGTAATACGGTAAATGGCGTGGCCAGCACGGGCAGTAACGCGGCAGGGAGCGGCCAGGCAGGCGGCGGATCGGGCGGGAGCGGTGGTACTACTACCACGGGCAACCCATCTTTAAATTACCGCGATCAGTGGAGTAAATCGATACAGGTAAATGCGGCATATCGTTATGTTTGGACGGATGTAAATTCTATTAATAACAGCAGCGGCCAAACTTATTATAACGCTACACCGGTTAACGGGTTGCCACCTGTAAACGGTACTACCAATTTTACCAAAAATAGCACGGCTACCAATAAATCTCAAACGCATACCGCAAGTTTTTGAATTTGAATACGCGCCGGATAGCAATAACTTTTTGCGCATAACGCCAACTTTAAGTTTGAGTAATTCTACAAGCAGCAGCGATGCGATAAACAACCAAACAGGGTTTATCAACCAATACTCTAACGGGCTTTCAACCGGTCAAAATAAATCGCCTACCTATGGGGTTGTTGCCTTGTACCAATACATTTTTAAAGGCGATCACCGCAGGAACATTTCCATACAATATACCTTAAGTAACTCCAATCAACAACAAAATACCGGGCAAAACCAGGAGATATTATACCGGGATAGTACCGGCAAAACGGTTATAGATTCACTGGTGCATCGTACCATTAACAGGACTAATGATACTAAAAGCGACCGTTTGAGCTTAACCTATGTTGAGCCGCTCTCCAAAATTTCGCAACTGGAATTTAATGAGCAATATATTTATCGTGGCTACAGCAATACTGCAGTTACCAGCAACGTATCGCCTACCGGCGCTAATTCGGTTATCGACTCGTTGAGTAATATTTATAAATACTCGTTTACACAAGGAAACTTCTCGGCAAATTACCGGTTGGCTAAGCCTAAATACAGTATTTCGTTAGGTGTGCGTTCAATCGTTACGCACTTAGCCGGCGATAATATCAGCAAGGGCACGTCAACCAATCGAAACGATTTTTATGTTATCCCGTTAGTACGGTTTCAATATCAATGGTCGCGTACCAATCAGTTATCCATTAACTATTCAGGTACGCCAACAGAGCCAAGCTTTACGCAAATACAACCATTACCTGATTTTTCAAACCCGCAAAACCCGGTTTATGGTAACCCTAACTTAAAGCCATCCTTTTCACATGTTGTAATAACCCGGTATAACCTGTACTTAGCAAACTCAAAGTTTAATTTTTCAGTTAACGCGCGTACTTCCTATTTCCAGGATCAAATCGTTACCAATAATATTTCTGTCCGACAGATATATACCAAAGCCGGTAAAAGCGATACCACTTATTTAAACCAAACACACTACACTAATTTAAGTGGTTCGTTTTCACAATCAATTAATTATAATGTGGCCAAACAATTAGATGATCGCCGTTACAACCTGGAACTGAATGGCGGCATAAGCTATGGCTATAGCCTGGGTATGAGTAATAGCCAGCTAAACCATTTAACCGATTGGGATTTTAACGAGCGCTTTGGCCCAAGGTTAAACCCCGACGATCATTTTGAAATAAATCCATATATATCATATGATGATAACCGCTCATATAATACCCTGCCCCATTCCATCAATAGCGATATAAAAACTACCGCGCTTAACCTGGAAGGTAAATTTTACTTTTTTGAAGACAAAACATGGACTTTTGAGTATAGCTTAAGTAAAAACTACATTAATGGCATTGCAGCTAATATCACTAAAAACCCCTTTGTTGTTAATGCATTTATTTCGAAAGAGTTTTTCAGGCGCAAAAACGGCATCCTGAAAATTCAGGCCTTTGATATATTCGATCAAAATAACTTTATTAACCGCAACGTAACTACCACCGGTTATACCGATACTAAAACCAATGCGCTTAGCCGGTATGTATTGGTGAGCTTTACCTTAAACCTGCAGAAATTTAACGGCCGCCCAAAACGTAAAGGGAAGGAGTTACAGCGCAGGGGAGACGGAAGTTTTATTTATTAATGAAAAGTGATTTTGTTTAAATAAGAAAGCCCGCCGGTATATGCCGGCGGGCTTTCTTATTGTTATTGCGTTGTATTTATTTTGATGCTGTTAGCAAGGTTGCAGCTAACTTATCAGGCATTGATATAAAAGGAGTGTGGCTGCTTGATAATGAATATTCCTTGCTGATATGGCCATTATTTTTCACCATTGTTTGTTGTAAAGAAAGGCTAACCGCGTGGTCATTTACGGTATGAATATATACCTTTTTTACACTGCCAAATTTTTCATCGGTTAATGTTACCGGTGTTGCAAGCGGGGCTAAAGGTTCTGCTTTAAAGCTGTTAATGATTGCATCGTCAATTTGTGCAGGTGCATCAGCAGCAAACACGTCTATTATGCCATCTTTTGCAATTGTTGCCGAGCCTGTATTTTGATCAATTTGTAAATATTTGCCTACGTGGCTATCCGCATCCTGTTTTGCAAGTGATAGTAAGCTTTCTCCATTTTTTGGAAGGTAAGCGGCCAGGTAAACCAATTCTTTTAATTGGCCCGGTATTTCTTCTGCTACCTGGCTAATAACTAAGCCTGCCATGCTATGTCCTACTAAAATCACATTCTTTCTGTCGCCAATTGCATTCTTTACTACATCCACGTAAGATTGGAAATTGATATTAGCAAACGAAGTTGCATCATTGCCGTGACCGGGTAAGTTCACTACAATAACTTCATAGCCCTTGGCTTTTAATGCCGGGGTAACTGCCTGCCATGCTGTTGCATCAGACCATGCTCCGTGAACAAGTACGATTGTTTTTGAATTTTTGTTTTGTGCCTGAGTAGTAAATCCTATTACGCTCATTGCCATAATTAATATTGCTGTTTTCATGTTTTTTAATGCCTAATTGTTTAGGACACCACAAACATCGGGTTAAGCAACCGGGATAATTTTAACCCAGGTTAAAATCGACTTTCCAATAAAAAATAAATGAATTATTATTTGCCAACCATTCGTTTACGAATGCGACTTAATGATGGTCCCTGTATCCCAAGGTATGAGGCAATATGGTAAAGCGGTACAGAATTGAAAATATTAGGGTGCTTTTCAAGCATTTCGCGGTAGCGGTCCTCGGGTGTTTTAAATAGAAAGCCTTCTGTATTTCGCATCACTTCATGAAAAGCCGTTTCGGCAACTTTTCTTCCAAATCGCTCCCATTGATGCGACTGGCCGTAAAGCTCATTCAAATGATCGATATGGATATATAGAATAAACGAATCGGCCATAGCTTCTGTATAATATTCGCAGGCTACCTGGCTAAAAAAACTGGTGAAGGAAGTCACAAATTGATTGTCGGTAAAAAAAAGCATATTCTTTTCTTCACCCGAAGTTTCATTAACACGATAGATCCTAAATACTCCGCTGATGATAAACCCAAGATGTTTACAAACATTTTTATATTCGTTATAAAACTCGCCCTTTTTATATTGCTTTAATTTCCAGTGTGGTACTGAAAGGTCAAATGCATCGGCACTCATGCCGGCTGAACCCAGGGTTTTACGTAATAATGCTATTTCTGCAGAGTTATCTAACATGCCATAAAAATATCTCTTTTAAATAATACTAACCAAGGGTGAATGGAATTTAATAAATGATTTTTTTGCCCTAAAATCAAGCGTTACAAAAACTTAACCTGCAATTTATTTTGAAATACCTTATTTGCATCATAAATTTCTGCAATGAAAAAGTTATTGATGCTGGTAGTAACCGGCTTTATCTGCCTTGGCGCGTATGCGCAATCAACGGCTGCAAAACCAGGTTTCTTTAATAGTTATGGTAAAGATTGGATCCAATCAAAAAACTATTTACTGCTTACTTTAATTCAGCAAAATAGCCAGGTAATGTCCCTGCTGAAAAACGATGCTGAGTTATCAAAGCTGGCCGAAAAGAAACGAAAGGACCTTGTAAACAGCATTACCGATTGTAAGGATGCAACATGCTTTACCGGCAGCGTAAAGTTTACTGACGATGAAATTAAACAGGTAAGCTCCAAATTAACGGCACTTTGCAAGCCGGGCAGCGCTTTAGAGCAACTGGTTAAAACTGAGCTTATACCATCATACGCTTATAGCCTTTATAAAACAACAAGCCCTGCCGAGCTATTGGTAAAAGCCTGGGAACAGGATGCAGCCGGCATAAATTATACTATAGAAGTTTATGGAGAAGGCAAAAAACCTAATTACCCGCTTATTGATTCTATAAGCTTTAATACAAAGGCCAGGCGTTATAACACCTTGCTTTTTGATTTTAATCAAACTTTAGCTGCCGAAATAAAAAACAGCCATTTGTTTTTTGAACCTGCTATGCGTGCCGCGCTGCTTTATTTACAAATAAATGAACGGCAGGACCCTGCCAATTACGAGCCAATGGCGCAAACGGTTAATAAAGCCGCCGTTGAACATATTAAAACTACCACCTGGAGCAAATACCCTTACTCGGTTATATTAATACCCGGCGCAGGTCCCGATGAACCCGAAGTTGCATTGAGCGCCGAAGGAATGCTAAGGTGCAGGCTTGCCGTGCAGGAATACCGTGATGGCAGGGCGCCATTTATTATGCCATCAGGCGGAAAAGTACATCCTTATAAAACCAAATTTTGCGAAGCCGAAGAAATGAAAACCTACATGGTAAATGTATTGCACGTTCCTGAATATGCAATTATCATGGAACCCCATGCAAGGCACACAACCACCAATATGCGCAATGGGGTAAGGCTTATGTACAAATACGGCATCCCTGCTGATAAACCGGGTTTGGTAGTAACTGATAAATCGCAAACCAACGCTATATTGGTTATGGCTGCCCGTTGCGAAAAGGAATTAAAATTTGTGCCTTATAAATTGGGTAAGCATCTTTCTGATACAGAGGTTGAATTTTTTGCAGTGTCCGAAGCGATGCAGATCAACGTCTATGAGCCACTTGATCCGCAGTAATTTATTAATAAAAACATGAAGAAAATTATCCTGGCGATCCCGGTTATTGCCATTGCTTTTTTTGCATTCAAAACCACAACGGTTGATATGCACCTTGACCGTTCCATTACCGTTGATTCATTAGGTGCCTGCCAGGGAATATCATACCAGCACGGACGCATATTTTTATATGGCGACAGGGAAGTTGGCATGATACGCGAATTTAAACTGGTTAATGATAGCCTGGTTTACTTAAACAAAGAATATAAGCTAACCCAAAACGGGCAGGACGTAATAAGCCATCCAACAGGCGTTGCATATAATGGTGTTGGCCCAACCTTTATGGGAAATTCTGTAAAAATGAATCCTGAAGGAACAATATGGAAAACCAATATTTATTGTATTGACTGGAACGCGTTATTAAAAAAAGGTACGCTTGACGGCCCATTATTAAACACTATTGATGATGATGCCTGTATACAGGGCACTCGCCCCGAATATGTAAAATATCATAACAAATGGTATGTAGCAACTGCCGATTATGGTAATCACGGTAATGAGGTAAGGCTTTACGATCCTGAAAAGCTGGCAACCTGCAAAAAGACAACCGAACCGGGCGTGTTATTTAAAAAGTTTACCTGCACGCCATGGGTGCAAAACCTAAATTGGATTGCCGATAAAGGCTTGCTGGTTTTGATCCAGAATAAAATTGAAGGCAGGCAATGGCTATTTACTTATGTTGATTTAGAGAAATCTATTGACGCCGGTAAACAAGTAGTAGTTGGACAAGTAGACCATATTGACCGTGCTGATGAATTGGAAGGTTTTTCGTTTTTAGGCAACAATAAAAAAGGAATAGCTGTAACCTCTTCGAGGAAAAATAATGTTAACTATATCAGCACTGTGTGGTAATAGATTTTATCTATATCTATATAAATAGCCCGGCCATGAGCCGGGTTTTTTGTTTGAAGTAATATAAACTTAACCTTTAAATACTATATGCTTAAGATAGCAGGATTAGCTTTGCGGATATTTTAAATTATTGAATGATTAAGCAGATAATTTAAAATAAACTAAATGGTTTGTTGAAGGATTATTAACAAATGTTAATTAACGCAAAAAATCAGTGCCTATGTGAAAATTCGTTCCCTATAACTTATCGGCACCGGCGATAATAAAAAAATGAACCGGTGAATGCGCTAACATTCACACGGTCCGGCTAATTGTCAAATAACTCGTAAAGCGGTTGCAAGCTTTCATTCGTTTTTCTAACAATCAATTTTTAAAAATATGAATAAAAAGATTACTCATAATCCTTTTACCAGGTTTTATGTAATGTTCAATCTTATCGGCCTGTTAATACTGGCCCTATCCCTGCCCTCAATGGCAGCTATACATCGCAATAACGCACCCATTGCCATAAAAGTATCAGGTACTATTGTTGATGAAACAAATCAGCCATTACCGGGTGTATCTGTTCGTGTAAAAAACACAAGCATCGGCGCAACAACTAATGTAAATGGTAAATATTCCATCTCTGCAGACGAAGGTGCCACCCTTGTTTTTTCATTTATTGGTTACATCACCCAGGAAGTGAAAGTAAGTGGAGATGTTGTTAATATTCAATTAAAACCACAGTCAAACATACTGAATGAGGTGGTTGCCATTGGTTATCAAACCGTTCGTAAAAGTGATTTCACCGGCGCTATTTCAAGCGTTAAGGCCGATGAGCTAAATATTACCGCCCCTACTGTTGGGCAGGCATTGGTTGGTAAAGTCGCCGGTGTACAGGTACAACAGGTATCGGGCGCGCCTTACGAAAGCACAAAGATTACAGTGCGTGGCGTAGGCTCTATCAATGCCAGTTCAGATCCGTTATATGTTATCGATGGTTACCCGGCTGGTAATGACCTGTTTATTAATCCGGAAGATATTGAATCTATCGACATTTTGAAAGATGCCGCTTCTGCTGCCATTTATGGTTCAAGGGCAGCCGGTGGTGTTGTGTTAATAACCACTAAGCACGGTTCAAAAAATGAAAGTAAAGTGGAGTATGATTACCAGATAGGTATCAATCAACTGGCAAAAAAAGTAAAGCTTTTAAACGCCGACCAGTTTGCACAATTAGTAATTGACGGTCGTAATGATACTTATAAGGATCTTTGGATCGCAGCCGGCCACGTTTGGAACGATGCTATGTATTCTGACCCAAATGCTACCCGTGTTGCTAACGTGGGTAACGCCGCTTCGGTTCAAATCCCTCCGGGCTTTTACAATTTTACTACACAAAGCCTGATACACCAAACAACCAACACCGACTGGCAGGATGAATTGTACCGGAATGCCTTAACACAAAACCACAATATTTCATTCTCGGGCAACTCAGCAGGCACCCGCTATTATTTAAGCGCCGGTTACCAGGATCAGCCCGGTATTATGTTGGGTACAGGCCAAACCAAAATTAATCTTCGCGGAAACATTGATGGAAACATTGGTAAAAGGTTGCATATAGTTGGTAATTTATCATTCACCCAAAACTCCAACAATGAAAGCCAGGATGGCCGCTGGGATCATAGCCCGGCATTTGGCGCGCTTATTTACCCGCCAACAGCTCCTGCTTATAACCCGGATGGTAGCATAGCAACTAACGTTATTGCTGCACAATCTACCGCTTACGGTTACCAGTCTATAGAAAACCCTATTGCCACTGCAGAGGAGATCAAGATTACCCGTGTGGGTAACCGTGCTACGTTTAACGTTCAGGGTACTTACCAGATAGTTGACGGGCTTTCGTTTAAAGCTAATCTGGGCTTACAAACCTACAACGAAAATTATAATTACTACTTGCCTACCAGCTTGAGTAATGGTGCATTCCCTCCATATTCTACCGCATCAGTAGCAGCAGCTAAAGCCATACAGTCTACTACAAATTACCAGGATCAGTTAGGCGAGTTCACTTTTAACTACACCAAACAATTTGGCAAACATCATTTTGACGCGTTGGCTGGTTACACTGCCCAAAAAACAATAAATGATGTATTAACAGTACAGGGAACAGGTTTCCAAAATGATAATGTACCCAATATAACCGGTGCTGCACCTAACTTGATCACTTTAATAAATAGCGGCGCACCTGAAGGTACACAGCCTACCGGAAATGCCACCTATACCTTGCTTTCATACCTTGCAAGGGTGAATTATAACTATGACGGCAGGTATTTCCTTTCAGGATCTTTCCGTACAGATGGTTCATCCCGTTTTGGCCCGGATAGAAAATATGGATCTTTCCCATCTGTTTCAGGTGGCTGGAACCTGTCTGACGAAAACTTTTATCATAGCTGGTTAGGCGATCAATCTACCGTTAAGGTACGTGGTAGCTGGGGTTTAACAGGTAATAATAATATTGGTAACTACAGCACACAACAGGTTTTGAATGCCCCATCAAGCGCGGTATTCGGCACAGGTACTGTAACCAGTGCTATTACAACCGGTGCCATAAGGGATCAAAACCTGGGCTGGGAGTCAACATCTTCATATAACCTTGGCCTGGATTTAGGCTTACTAAAAGGCCGTTTATTCATTATTGGTAACTATTACTTAAGCTACTCTTATAACCTGTTATTTAACGAGCCTATTTCGGCAGTTTCAGGTAGCTCTACCATTTTAACCAATCTTGCCGGGTCAAAGGTAAGTAACAAAGGGTTTGATTTCCAGGTTGATGGTAAACCAATTGTAGGTAAGGATTTCAATATGGATATTAGTGGTAATATATCTTTCAACCGTAATAAGGTTTTAAGTTTAGGTGGTAATAATACCATCATTTCTGCCGGTGCAGAACGTTCATATTTAACCAGCATTACAGAAACAGGTTACCCTATAGGTATGTTTTATGGTTACCAGGTGGCCGGAATTGTTAAAGCGTCAGACCTTGCTAATATAGCTATTGACCAGGCGCATTATAACGCTGCCACACAATCGTATCCGGCAGGCTATAAAACTGTGGGCCCTCCGCGTTCAACTTTTCAAACCCTTCCGCTTGAACAAGGTGACATTTATTTTAAAGATACCAATGGCGATGGTGTAATTAACAGCCAGGATGCAGGTATCATAGGTAATCCATACCCTAAATTTACTTACGGCTTTGCACTTAACATGAGCTATAAGAATTTTTACTTCAGCACTTCTTTTGCCGGTTCATATGGCAACAAAATATTGGACGGACAGGACTATTATTTATTTAACGGCGAAGGATCAGGCAACCAGTACGAGGTAGAAGCTAACCGTTACCGCAGCCCTACAGACCCGGGTGATGGTTCAGTATTCCGTGCATCGCGTGGTGGTACAGAAAGTAACAGTACCAGGTTATCTACTTTTTACTTGCAGGATGGCTCGTTCCTGAGAAATACCAATACAACCATCGGTTATAATCTTAAATCTGAGTTTGTTAAAAAGAACCTGGGACTAAGCTCTTTGAAAATATACGGTGCTGTAAACAATGGTTTTACTATCACCAAGTATAAAGGCTACAACCCGGAAGCAAACTACGATTATACATTTAGCGGCTCACAAGGTACTAACCTTACCCCGGGTGTTGACTATGGTGTTTATCCACTGGTTCGTTCTTATAACATCGGTATTAAAGCAATTTTTTAATAAAGTTTAATTCATAAAAAAGATGAAGAATAAATATTTTAAATTGATGTGCCTTGCCGCAATATTGGTACTGGGCTCATGCAAAAAAGATTTCTTAACACAATATGATCCGGATGCAATAGCAGTAACAAACTATTTCAGAACGGATAATGATGTGCTGCTTGCTGTAAACGGATGCTATGCTTTACTAAGAAGCGGCAATACCATAGGCGAAGGCAGTGACCTGTGGACAGATCAACGTTCGGATGATACCGGTACTAACGATAATCAATCAAACGCAGGTGAGCCGTTTCAGTTTAACAACTATTCGCTGATACCAACCAATAGCTACATGTACACCCACTGGCTGCAAATGTATGCCGTTATTGCTAATTGCAATGTGGTGCTTTCAAATATTGATAAGGTAGCTTTTGCTGTACCTGCCAATAAACAGCTTTATAAAGCAGAGGCCGAAACTATACGCGCTTTGATCTATTTTCACCTGGTGCGCGAGTGGGGTGATGTACCATTGGTAACTACACAATTAACTACTACGGCCCAAATCACTGCAAGTACTGCGCGTACACCACAAGCTACGGTTTACAACCAGATTGTTGCTGATTTAAAAGACGCGTTGAACAGCCCGCTGCCAACAACACAAGCTACAGGCACAATCGGTCGTTTATCATTGGCCGCTGTAAATACATTGTTAGGACAAGTGTATCTTACCATGGCAACCACAGTTGATCCTGCAAATCAAACCGCTAACCTGAATAATGCGCTTACTTATCTTACGGCAGCATATAATTCAAAAACGTTTGCTTCGTTATCAAGCATTTCTTATACATCTGTGTTTGATGTTACTCAAAAAGACCTTTGCCCTGAACTGATCTGGCAAATAGTTAATAAACAGGGTGACCCGGTTTACAGTTCGGGTATTGCTGCCAGCTTCCAGGCAAAAGGCGAAACTATCGACTCACAAAAACCATCATCAGGCGTAGGTTATAACGTTACACATGATTTGGTTAACGAATATGAAGCGAATGACCCACGTGCAGCGTTTAATTTCAAATTTGCTAATGATCCAACCGTAAAGGATTACTTCGTAACTAAGTTCAGGGACGTAAGCAGCTCGGCCGGAGTTAACGGTTATGGCGGTAATGACTGGATATTGATGCGCTATGCAGACGTAATATTGATGTTGGCCGAAGTAAACAATTACCTGGGCAATACCGGTACTGCAATATCTTATGTAGACATGGTACGAACCAGGGCGGGAATGCCAACTTATGCGGTATCAATGACTAATAGCGCTTATGCAACGGCATACCCAACATTGAAGTTAGCTATATTGCATGAAAGGCGCGTTGAGCTTGCTTTTGAGCATCATCGCTGGTTTGATTTACTGCGTACCTTTAATAATACCGAGTTGGTAGCCTATTTTCATGCTAAAAGCCAGGCCAATTTCGGCTTTGCACAGCTGGCCAATTTTGGAACTAAAGACAGGTATTTCCCTATACCATTTAATGAAACAAAGCTGAACCCGCAGACGATGTATCAAAACCCGGGATATTAATATTTTTAAAGGGACCGGAAACGGTCCCTTTATTTTTTACCAATTTTACCTCCACTCTTTGCAGGTAATATAAAAACAGACAATGAAATTAAACAAACTAATACCGGCAGCAATTATTTTGCAGATAATCACATTATGTGCTGCAGGCCAAAATAAAATATTAGTTACCGCACATCGCGGCGACTGGCGTAATGCACCGGAAAACTCATTACTGGGATTTAAATATGCCGCGGATATGGGCGTGGATATTGTTGAGCTTGATCTGAAAAAAACTAAGGACGGCGAGATCGTTATTATGCACGACGAAACCATTAACCGTACCACAAACGGCAAAGGCAAACCATCCGATTATACTTTGGCTGAGTTAAGGGAATTTCGCCTTAAAAATGGATTAGGCCGCGTAACCAATAACCCGATACCAACCCTAAAAGAAGTCATGCTTGCACTAAAGGGCCGCGCGGTAAAAGTAAATTTAGACAAGAGCTACCCTTTTTACACGGAGACTTATGCCCTGTTAACCAATACGGGTACACTAAAAAATGCAATTTTTAAATCAGAATTACCATTTGACAGCTTAAAACAACGGTACCCTGATTTGGTGAATAAAATTATTTATATGCCAGTTGTAAACCTTGATAAGCCAAATGCAAGGCAGGTTATTAACGACTATTTAAAGAACATGAAGCCATACGGTTTCGAGCTGATTTTTACGCGTGATACATCATCTATTTTAGCCGATAACCGGTTTATCCGTAAAGCCGGATCAAAAGTTTGGATCAACTCTTTATGGGCTTCACTCAATGCAGGTCATGATGATGATACGGCTATTGAGCAGGGTAATAAAAAAGACAGCTGGGACTGGATAATTGCTCATAACGCTGCTATTATTCAAACGGACCGACCATTGCAGATGCTGAAATATTTAAAGGCGAAGCATTTGCATAATTGAAAGATTAACTATCACTTGAAATTCCTGCCTTTATAAAAAACATCCTTTTGCTTTTCTAACTCCTGCTGGCCTTTGTTTGTGCCCCCGCCATAAGGTTTTACTGTTTCGTCGGCCCGTGATAAGGTCATTACGGGTTGATTCTCATTTTCAACCGGCGTAAGGCCGCGTAATAGTTTGGTGAGGTTAAAGCAGCGTTTGGTAATTACGTGAATTACTTCACCTTCAATTTGCACTTTGCCCTCTACCATTAGTAAGCGTGCCTGCAAAATATCTTTACGATAAGTTTCAAATACCTTTTCCCAAACTACCAGGTTGCTAAAGCCGGTTTCATCTTCAATGGTGATAAACAAAATACCTTTTGCTGTGCCGGGCCTTTGTCGCACGGTTACCAGTCCTGCTACTTTTACCGCATCGCCATCTTTAAGGTTTGCGAGATTGGCAGTTTCAGTTACCCGGAGCATATTTAATTGCTCGCGTAGAAAGCTTACGGGGTGGGCTTTTAGTGAGAGGCCGGTGGCGGCATAATCCTGCACCACATGCTCGGCATCGCTCATAAAAGGCAATGCTGTTTGGCTTTCATTATTACTCTCAGATGGCTGGCCGGTAAACAGGCCGATGGGCTTATCATTCAAAGCGGGCACTTCCCATAAGGCTTCCCTGCGCCCAAGATTTAGCGAGCGAAAGGCATCTGCGTCCGTTAATTTTTCAATGGCTGCTTGTGGCACGCCAGCGTCATTTAGCTGGTAAATGCTGGTATAGCCCCCGCCCCGCCCGGCTACTAAAGCCTGTATATCTTCTTCATTTAATCCTTTTACTTGCCTAAATCCGAGTCGAACGGCGCAATACTGTCCGTCCATTTCTTCTAGGGTATTGTCCCAGGCAGAATAGTTTACATCCACCGGGCGCATTTTCACGCCGTGCTTTTCGGCATCGATAACTATTTGCGCGGGTTGGTAAAAGCCCATGGGCTGGCTGTTAAGTAATGCTGCCGCGAAAACATCCGGGTAATGATATTTCATCCACGACGAAATATAAACCAAATGCGCAAAACTATATGCATGGCTCTCAGGAAAACCATAGCTGCCAAAACCTTCTAATTGTTTAAAAATGCGTTTGGCAAAATCCTCTTGGTACCCTTTGGCTACCATGCCATTAACCAACTTATCGCGAAATTCGCTTACCAATCCTTTGGCTTTGAAGGTTGCCATGCTTCGTCTTAACTGATCTGCTTCTGCAGCGGTAAAATCAGCAGCGACCATAGCAATTTCCATAGCCTGTTCCTGGAATAACGGCACGCCTTTGGTCCTTTCCAATACCTCTTCCAATTCTTTGGTTGGAAATACTATTGGATCTATTCCGTCGCGTCTGCGCAGGTAAGGGTGCACCATATCTCCCTGTATCGGGCCCGGCCGCACAATCGCTACTTCAATAACCAGGTCATAAAAAATTCTTGGTTTCAATCTTGGCAGCATTGACATTTGCGCTCTACTCTCGATCTGGAAAACACCTAAAGTATCGGCATGGCAAATCATATCATAAACCAACGGGTCCTCCTCTGGTACATTAGCCAGGGTAAATTGCTTACCATAATGTTGCTTAACCAGGTCAAATCCTTTGCGAATGCAGGTGAGCATTCCCAGGGCTAGTACATCTACCTTTAAAATACCCAGATCTTCCAGATCGTCTTTGTTCCATTCCAGTTGGGTTCGGTCTTCCATGCGGGCATTCATCACCGGGCATAGGT
>Ga0207153_1144_pt1 | contig 14193 bp, 14 predicted proteins | sample Alteio_BWMinHeat_27_FD_153580 | JGI IMG/M metagenome (GOLD analysis project Ga0207153, IMG submission 153580) | Enriched cells from forest soil in Barre Woods Harvard Forest LTER site, Petersham, Massachusetts, United States -... | ecosystem: Environmental > Terrestrial > Soil > Temperate forest >...
TCGCGGAGGCTGCTCAGGGCCTCGATCGCATTGATGATCAAGTTAAGGATCACTTGTTGCAGTTGGACCCGGCCTCCTCGAACGAGCGGTAAGCCGACTGCACCGAGACACCATTCTTCACCGCTTCGCCACGGATAAGCTCAATCACCTCGCGGATCGCTCCACTGATCTCGCAGCCCTCGCGCCGGGGCGGTGCTTTTTTGATGAGATCACGGATCCGGCTGATGACCTCGCCAGCTCGATTGCCATCTTTCACGATGTCGTTGAGGATCTGTCGCACTTCGTTTAGGTCCACCACCTGCGCGTCAAGGAAGCGCAACGCGGCTTGCGCGTTGGTCATCGTCGCAGTGATGGGCTGGTTCACTTCATGGACGATTGAGGCCGTGAGCTGCCCCATCGTTGCGACGCGATTGGCGTGCACCAGTTCCATCTGCAGCTCACGAAATTGCCGCTCGAGACGGGTAATCTCCAAGGCAATGGCAGCTTCCGCAGCAACGCTAGATATTCGGCAGGACAACTGCAACATTGCAACATTGGGGCGCAGGACCGAACATTCCTCGAGTCTTTTCATGCCCATTCGGTCTATCTCCTTAGAACGGAGCGAGAAGCTGAATAAGAAGTGAAGGCGAGCACCCGATCGGTCATCACGCCCGCGAACCCGAGGTAGTTCGCCGGGTCGGTCAATGCTTGAATCTCGTCTCGAGAGAGGCGCGCCGTGACCGTCTGCTGCTCGGCAAGCAAGTCCGCCAGCGGCCGATTCTGCTCCAGCGCCTTACGGCAAAGGTCGTAGACAAGATCGTGCGCCTCGTCGCGGCCGAGCGCCGGGGCGAGGCCCATCATCACGGCTTCCGACACGATGAGCCCGTGCGTGGCATCGAGGTTTGCCCGCATTCGGTCAGGATGCACCTCAAGACCCTTAAGGACAAACACGGCCTGATTGAGCGCACCAGCCGCCAGCGTGAAGATGCTGGGCAGCGTGATCCATTCGATTTCCCAGGGCCCGGTGGCACGCTCATGATCTTCGTCCATGGCGGTGAGCAAGGCTGCAACCGACTGGCGTACTGAGGCCGCGCAGGCCGTGATATAGACGCAGGAGATCGGATTGCGCTTTTGCGGCATAGTCGAAGAGGAGCCGCGGTTGGCTACGAACGGCTCGCTTCGCTCGATGAGGCGCTGGCGAAAGCCATCGAACTGCGCGGTCGCAAGTCGGCCGAGGCGTTCGCCGTCGTCGACGATCTCGGTAACAAGTGGATGTGGTCGCCAAAGAAAGTGCTTCGCGTCGCGTTGTCGTACGATACGAAGCACGTGATCGAAGAAGCGATCGACGTCGACTGGGAGGAGATCGCCAGCCTCTTGGGCAGCGTTGACGAGACGATCGAACACTCGACCCCAAGCTCCTGGGCGGTCAATAACCGAGGCCTGTCGGAATCGGTCCGGCGGAAACGGCACGACAATGCGTCGCCGCAGACCGAGACGCGCCGCCTCTTCGAGTGCGAGGAGGTCAGCGCCGTAGGCGGCAGAGCAGACGAGCGCCACGGCGCACTCCCTTGCGAGCAGGTTGGCGAGCCGTCTAGTTGGTATGGCCTCGAGCGGGAAGCGTGATGGGGTGGGTATCGACGGCATCAATTCGCCGCCCAGCGAGGGCTACCACGGTAGTATCTCTAACTAGACCCGGTCCGTCATCTTCGACCACCCCCTCCTGATTTTTGGAAGACTACAACATCGCCCTCAAATTCGAAATCGATGTACCTCGAGCTCCTTCACTCTCCGAGAGAGTAGCCGCAGCCGAGGGGCCGCATACCTTCCAAAATAAAGCACAGCGCTAGATTCTGGCAGCGTCTCCGCTTTTTCGGGCAGAACGTGTCCCTCTTATTGCCTGCATTCGAGAGCGCGCTCCCCCTTCTTCCGCGCAGCAGGCATATGGATCAAGATCAAAAATGTTTTGCATAATGTAATCCACCTCACAGTGCGCTACCGCAGCCTGAAGTTCAATAGTCGCGAAGCTTAATCACGTCCAAATCACTCGCGAGCTTTAACACGCAGTAAGCCACATCGCTGGTCATCGCTTTCACAATGCCTGCCTGCGACGATTCTCATCTCAAACAGGTCGGACCTGAATGCTTGGTACAACCACCGAACCCGTCGGAGGTCGCGCCGGATCAGTATTGCGGTGAGAACAACCAGAGGAGTGCGTAAAAATGGATCCGATAACTGTACTGACTCTCATCTCAACTTCAGTGCAAGTTGCTGGGAAGGTAAAGGAATTGCTAGACAAAGGAGGCGTCACGCAACAATCATTAGAAACAGCGGTACCGCAGATTGTTCCTCAGCTCGCAAGCCTTGGCGCTACTCTGTTCCCCAAAGTAGCGCCCGAAATGCAAACCGTGGCCGCAGCCTCAGCAACTTTCGACCCAAATGTGACGAAGTGGCTTCAACTGGCATTGAACAAACTTCTTACACCTAGTCCGAAACTAGTCGTCGACGGCGTCTACGGACCACAGACACGAGATGCGGTCGAGGCCGCCCAGAAAAAATTGGGCATCACTGTTGATGGTTGGGCCGGCGAGGTCACCCAAGGAGCAATCCAGGCGGCCCTCGCGAAGCTGTAGAGAGACTGGCCGCCGCTTTTGTCTGAGCCAACCTGAAGAGCGCCGCAGCACCACTATGTCGTGCGAGGTGGAACTGAGACGTTAACACGAGTGTGACTTGGCCAGAAAAGCCCGTCATAGCGGAGACAGAACCAGAGACATTCGCGGGACGAGATTGTTACCGAGCGCCGAATTTGGCGATATGAAGTTTGTCTAGCCGACCGGCGCACTAGGTGACAATGAGGCTCAATTCTGCTCACCCATTTTGGCTTTGACCGCGATATCGCCGAGGCGCTGGCGCTCACTGGCGATGAAGGCCGCAAAATCGGCAACCGATCCGCCGGCGGGCTCGATGCCACTCCCCGAGAGCTTCTCCGCCACGTCAGGCGTTTTCAACGCGGCCTGCAACTCGGCATTCATCTTCTCAATGATCGGCTGCGGCGTGCCTCGCGGCGCCAGCAATCCGGCCCAATGACCGATCTCAACCGTCGGGTAGCCCTGCTCGGCCGTTGTCGGCAGTGACGGATAGGCGCTGATGCGCTTGGTGTAAGTCGTCGCGATCGGCTTTAGCAGGCCGGCCTGAATCTGCGGTAACACGACAATGCTCGCCTCTGACGTCGCGGTTGCGGTATTTGCCAGGACCGCATTGACGCCGTCACTGCCGCTGCGGAACGGTACGATGGTCATGGAGAGACCGCTCGCTTCCTTGACCATCTCGGCAACGAAATGCGGCGTGCTCCCACTGCCGGCCGTCGCCCAGGTCACGCCGTTATCGCCTTGCGATTTCGCCCAGGCCACAAACTCCTTCATGTTGGACGCGGGCACGCTCGGATTGACGACGATGGTCGATGGGGCGACCGCGATCATGCCGACCGGCACTAGATCCGAATCGGCATAGCTGAGATTCTTGAGCAGCATGCTGTTGGTGATGACGCCGGCGGCACCTATCAGGAAGGTGTAACCGTCAGGTGCCGCTTTCGCCACCGCCACCGTGCCGACCACCGCGCCGGCACCCGGGCGATTCTCAATGACGATCGGCTGCCCCAGCCGCTTGCGGACGCCTTCGGCGGCAACGCGTGCAATCAGATCGTTTGCACCGCCAGGTCCGAAGGGCACGATCCAGCGGATGGGGCGCTCAGGCCACTCCGCACCCGCCGCTGGCATAGAGGCGGCGCAGACAAGGACCGAAACAACAGCGAGCAGAAGCCGTCCTATCATGAGATGCTCCTTGGGATAAGATGATAGTTGTTATTGTCTTGGTGCAGTGGCGTAGCGGTTGGAGAGCGCATCGAAACGCGGTTTGTCGACCAGACGCTGGCGTTCGGCGAAGGTCGCAGTCAAGCCCGACGCCTCATCCACTGCACCGTGATCGCGCAACGCCATCAGCGCCGTCAGCATGCCCTTGATTGCGCCTTGCAGCGCGACATTGGCGTAGAGAACAAGGTTGAAACCCATTTCGGCCGCCATGGTCCGATCGGTGATCGGCGTCTTGCCGCCGACAACCATGTTGAGCAGCTGCGGTGCGTTGAGAAGCTGCGGAATTTTCCGCAGCTCTTCGACCGTTTTTGGGGCCTCGATAAAGGTAATGTCGGCGCCGGCCTCGATATAGCAGCGGGCCCGATCGATCGCGGCGTCGAAGCCTTCGGCTGCCCGCGCGTCCGTGCGCGCCATGATGAGAATTCCGTCGCGGCGGGCATCGACCGCGGCCTTCACCTTATTGACCATTTCGGCGGCCGGGATCACCTCCTGCCCATCAAAATGTCCGCACCGTTTTGGCGTCACCTGATCCTCGATCTGGATCGCGCTTGCTCCGGCGCGCTCAAGCCTCGTTACCATGTGGCCAACGTTTAAAGCATTGCCGAATCCAGTATCGGCATCGACGATGAGCGGCAGCGCGACGACGCCGCGGATCGCCATCGTGTGGTCGACGAGTTGGCTCAAGTCCATGAAGGCAAGATCGGGCACACCGAGATACATGTTGGTCAGGCCGGCACCCGTCAGATAGATGGCCTCGAAGCCGAGATCGGCGATGATGCGTGCGGAGAGCGCGTTCGCTGCGCCGGGTAAAAGCACGCCACGTTTCTCCGCCAGTAGCTTACGCAATGTCTCGATGTGATCTTGGGCCATGTCATCCCTGCAGGTACCGCCCGTTTCCTGTGTCCATTGAGGATGTATTTGCTGTCGACCCCGACATCAAATATATTGTTTTGGCTGATTTGATATTTTATAGATATCAAATGGAACTAAGGCATCTTCGCTATTTCTGCGTCGCCGCCGAGGAGATGCACATCCACCGCGCCGCCGAGCGCCTGGGGATGGCACAGCCACCGCTAACCCAGCAGATCAAGGCATTGGAGGCCGAACTGGGCGTTAAGCTGTTCGCGCGCGTCGGCCGCGGCGTGGCCCTGACCGAGGCCGGCCGACTGTTTCAGGCCGAGACGAAGTTGATCCTCGCTCATGTCGAGCACGCGACCATCCTGACCCGTCAGGTCGCGAGCGGCCAAGTCGGACTCCTGCGCGTCGGCTTCACGGAGTCGGCGTCCTTCAGCCCCGTGTTCACCAGGACATTCGCGGCGTTCCGCGCGGAATGGCCGGGTGTCGAACTCGAGCTGGAGGAGGCGCATACCGAAACGCAGGTCGAACGACTGCGGCAAGGACAATTGGATGCTGGCTTCATCCGTCCACCTATCCCGGCCGGCAGCCCGATCCGATTCGAAGCGCTGGCGAGCGATCCGATGATGGTCGCGGTCCCGGTCGGCCATCGCTTGGCAGGGAAAAAATCGACCTCGCTGAGGGAGCTCGCCAACGAAAGATTCGTTGGCTATGCACGGCGACAAGGAACGGGACTTTCCGACGCGGTCATCGCCGCGTGCCGCCGCGCCGGATTCGAGCCGCGCATCGTACAGCAGGCGCCTCAGTTGTCGTCCACGATCAATCTGGTCGCCGCCTCCGTCGGCATCGCCATCGTGCCAGCGCGTATGCGGTATGTGCAACCGGAAAGCGTGGCGTTTGTGAAGCTTTCCGCTGTCGACCTGCATGCGCAGCTCGGCATTGCTTACATGCAGGCCGAGCTCCCGAATGCCGTCCGCAATTTGGTCGAAACGGCGCTGTCGTTCCGCGCGCGCTAATTAGACTTCGATGTCGTGGTTTTCCCAATTGGGCTGCGCACGTTCGCCGCCAGATGCCAGCGTGACACTCCGGTCGAACGGCCGCTTCGCGCCAGAAGCTGCCGTTCTCGGGGCACGAGGTGGAACACTGGCCTACTCTGAAGTCTACCCTCAGTTGGTAAGGGCGTTCGCTGCGGGTTCACACAGCTCAGCGCGGCTGACCATCACGAAGCGCAGATGATGGTCCAGTTGGCGGCCTAGCATCATTTCCGGTCGGGCATGAATCATTATGGCGCGCCCGCCTACTCAGCCGGCACGGCATCTGTAGCGTTCGCTCTAAATCTGCATTCTGTTCGCGATATTCCTGCACTGGACTCTACGCAGAGATGCACCCGCACTTCGCTTCGCGTCAATGTAGGTGCGGCGGCAAACGTTGGGGGGCGAAGCTGGGGGACCATTTCTCCGACCAGGCCTGCCGCTTGTCGATAGCGATGGAACCTGAACTCCTTGAGCGGCGGACGGAACGTCAGTGGCGTTTCGTAAGTCGAATTCCGTTTAGGTCATCCTGTCGATCCAAAGTGTTAAGAATGTTGACAAAAATATGGATTGCATATATATGTGAACGATGGATAGGCCAATGCTGAAAAACACGACGTTCAATCTTCCGGATGATCTGGTAGCGCGCGCCAAAAGCTATGCCGCCGCTCATGGAACAACCATGACCGCGATCGTGCGTGAGCATCTGGAAACGGTAACGTCCGACGGAAGAGACCCCGTGGTGAGCGATCCGCTCGTTTCATACTCGAAAGGTTTGCTTGCGCGAAATGAGGCAATCCGCCTTTTGGGACTGCGCGACTATGCCGAGCTCTTAGTCGCTCTTGGAGATGCCGATCTTCCTATGCCGCTACCTCCACCGCACGAAATCGAAAATCAGGCCGCAATTTTTGTTAGACTTTGGAAACAGACGTGAAACGGTGCACGATTATCATCCCCGATGCGGGACCGTTCAACAGCCTGTGGGTCGCGGATGAATTACGTCTGCTACTGAAGCTCGACATGGACTTGATTGTGATCGACGCCGTCTATGACGAATTGACTAGCGATCTTACGTACCCGAAGGACGCGGCAGTCAAAGAATTCATTGATAGAAACCAGCCGCCTTTCAAGTTCGAAACTACGGACATAGGACGGCGGGAACGCAAGAACCGACAAGCCGGACTCAAACCCAAAAACAATGCCGGTGAGCTTGCCACTTTCGATTTTATGTCGTCGGACGACGGCCTGCGCAAATACCTTGGACCAGGCGATCCCGTAGCTATCCTATTTGAAGATACCGATCTCCGAATCTTCAACAAGCCACCTAACTTACATCTGATCTCAACAGTCGGGATGTTGAAGGGTCTGCAGCGGGTCGGCGTGATTAGCTCGGCGGATGACATCGTTCATGAAATGACCCATCCCACAAAACCTGACCGACGACCATCGGACGCGAGGAAATTTTCCGACCTACCCGACGGGGTCGACGAGCCTGCCGCTATCGGAAGCTCCTGGATGCCAACCGCCTGACCTAATTTCTCCGACGGATCCAGCATTCAGTCGACACGTCCTGTCGGCACCGACAGCGCGTCGAACTTGGTGGTGTTGGTACAATAGCTCGAGCGATGCCGGACAGTGCAGGAATCAAGCGAACAAAGCCGACCCAGTGCAGGAATCAGGCGGACGGGTGCAGGAATCAAGCGAACGAATGCACCATGATCGACAATAAAATCAATGGCTTAAGATTTTCTCCTTTGCAAGAATCAGGCGAGCGCGACAGCATCGGACACGAGCGCCAGCGCCGCTCTCGCGTAGTCAACGTCATTCTGCACCGTCGGCGCCCCGCTCACCCCGATCGCGCCGACAATCTCTCCGTCCACCTTGATCGGAAACCCTCCGCCATACGCCGCCACGCGCGCAAGCGTGGGAATGCCAGCCAACAGCGACGGGTCGCGCTGGATGAAGTTGAAAAAATCTTGCGTCGAGACGCCGAACAGGGCTGTGTATGCCTTGTTCTGCGCAATCTCGATGGAGAGGATCGGAGCGCCATCCATCCGGCCAAAAGCCTTGACATTGCCGCCTTCATCGAGGATCGCGACGTTTTCGGCAACGCCAAGTTGTCTGGCTTTCGCCATCGCTTGATCCACCATCTTCTGTGCCAGCTCGGAAGAGATGGTGTGTTTCTTCACCACGTTGGCCATAGGAGTCCTCCCGCGACTTGATATGTATTGCGCGTTGATGGGGTGTTGGGTCGCAATCCCGGTCGATGAAGCGTGAAAGGGACGTGCCTTCAGCCGGCGCTTTTACCGCCGTCGACGTTGAGGACATGGCCGGTGATGAATGAAGCTTCGTCCGACGCGATGAAGACGATTGCGTTGGCGAGTTCCTCCGTGAGGCCAAGGCGCCCCATCGGAACACCCGTCTCCAGAGCCGCCTTCTTCTCCGGCGTGCCTGTAAAACGGGTCAACATGCCAGTGTCCGTGGGTCCAGGCGCAACGCCGTTCACACGGATTCCCGACTTGGCGACCTCGAGCGCCACCGACTTGGTGATGCCTTCGATGGCGTGCTTGCTGCCAGCATAGATAGAGGCCCCCGCCGCACCTTCGTGCCCGTAGGTCGAGGAGATGTTGATAATGCTACCTCTGCCCTTTGCTTGCATGACGCGCACTTCGTGCTTCATGCTCAGGATCACACCGAGAACATTCGTGTCGAACGTCGCCGCATAGCTTTCCGCGGTCTGGTCTGTGATCGGGCCACCCCGGCCTTCGGTGCCGGCATTGTTCACCGCGACATCGAGACGGCCAAACCGTGCGACGGTCTGATCGACCAGAGCGCGGACGTCATCCTCTTTGCGGGCGTCGGCGTTGCTGAACTCGGCCTCCGAACCGAAGGAGCGCAGTTCCTCAGTCGCCAAATCCGAGATCTCGAATATGAGGTCGGCGTTCAGCTGATGAGCCGCAGCGTGCACGGCATCGAATTGACCGCCGCCGGTCGCGCCTTTCTCGACCATGCGCGGCTGGCGCTCACCCAGGGAGAGGCAGCCAAGGAAGCAGCGCGGCGGGCGGCTCAACCCGCCAAGCCGACCTTCGCTCTAGGGTTTCTCACAGGGAAAGAAATAAATTGGTTGCCCGAAGCGATGCGCATCCTTCACGATGAACTGCCCAATATAGAGGTCACGGTTTCAAGCCAGAATTCCCCGGACCTCACTGACGCCTTGATGCGGGGCAGGCTCGACGCCGCGTTCATGCGGCCGGAAGAGCGGGCGGACGAGTTGGTTTACAGGCGTGTGATTACGGAGCCGTTCGTCGTCATATTCCCCAGCGACCACCCCCTTGCCGCGCATGACGCCGTCGAGCTGCGAGAGATCGTGGGCGAAACATTCATCATGCCATCGAAGACGGCCCCGACCTCACGCGTTGTGATCGAGGACTACCTGAAGCGGTCCGGCCTAAATATCATTCCGGATCACGAAGTGGACAACATTACCCATGCGGTGTCCATTATCGCGTCGACCGGCGCCGTAGCGCTGCTGCCCGCCTACCCAAATAATCTTCTTCCTTGGTCCGTAACCAGCCGTCCGATCCGAGGAGATGCCCCAACGATCGACTTGGTTGTCGGCTACAACAAGGCGAATAGATCGCCGATCCTGAAGCTATTCCTTTCGAGAGTCGAGGACATGAGCGCCCAAATGTCCAGCAAAGGCCGGATGGCTCCGTGACTACGATCGGCATCGCATCCCGTCCTTTGTCCGAGGCCGACTACAGGGCGCAGCTGCGCCCGGCTCGAATTCCGACCAACTGGTGACCTTGAGAACTTCGTTGGTAGAGATTTGCTGCCGGCATCCTGACGATGATCGATGAAGCATAGTTTCGATGAATGAATTGCAGGATCGCTTGCGATTCGGCGAACTACCGATTGACCACTCAATATGCCCTGAACAAAGCCGGTTAAACGTGATCGAACTTCTACGGTTTCGCCGACAAACAAAGGTGCTCCCGGGGGAGTCCCTGCTCATATCGGTCTGGTTGCATCGAAGCTAGAGCTCGATCTGACCGCCGAGTTCGATCACACGGTTGGGCGGGATACGGAAGAATTCGGTCGCGGCCAGGGCGTTACGATGCATCGCCTCGAACAGCTTGATCCTGATCCGGCTGACTGGTTTGCGACGCCGCGGCGGGAACGATCGTCAGCCGGCCGACGAAAAACGAGGAATCCATTAGGGAATCTCAAAGCGAGCTGACATTTATTTCGCCTTTATGACGCAAGAGCAGCCTTCGTCTGGAATTCCTATGCCGCCCCTTTCATATTTGTCGCGGAATCGGCTCGCAACTCGCGGGCGCACACGAAATTCCTCTCATTTTGGTACGGCCATGAAGGATCAATCTCAAAACGACGTCAGGAACCCTTACTCTCCGCTGATGTGCATCTTACTGCTTTTGATGGTCAGCGCAGCAACCCAGTTCAAAGTTTATGGATACTGGTTTTAAATTGGCGTTTGAGACTCACACCGCCGCTGGCTTGGTGATGTAGCCATCGCACACACGATGATCCCGGAAGCGATTGACAAAGGTTGTCTTGCCGACCGTAGCCGAGCCTCCTGTTTATACTCTACCGTCGCGCTCGCCGCATCGTTTGCTTGACAGTGATGCGGCGATGACTGCTCTCACGCAACACCAATCCCGGATTTGGCACTCCGGCCTCTTCGGCAGTAGTTCTTCTACTTTGTAGCGGTCTTCCTCATTGGGCTCCGGTGGGTCGAACGCCGGACTTTTGGCGGCCACCAGATCGACGCCGGCGAAGCGCCTACCAGCCGCAGTGGTTACGGCGACGATCAGCCTGCCTGAACAAATCGACCGGTAATGATTGAATTTGGTCCAATCGGGTGAGACCCTCGATGTCCTTTGAGCCGACACTGGACATCCGAATGTTTGAGCGCTTGCCCGTCCTGTTCCGTTCCGCGATGTACTCGCTTCGCGGCGGCTTCCTCGTTCGGCCGTTGGCCATCGCCATGATCCAGGGCTGTGGGCGCAGTGCTCTCGTCGCTGGAAGAGTCGGCTCCCGTGATCAGCGCCTGGATCCCGAGCACCCTTTTCCCTTCGCACGAGGATCCAGGGGTGGCGCAGGTAATTCTCAGCAGCATTGCCACCTCGATTATGACGGTCGTGTCGATCGTGTTCGCGATCCTCCTGATGACGCTCACGCTCGCATCGACGCAATTCTCACCGCGTATCCTGATCAGCTTCGTCAGGGACCGCACCACGCAGGGAACGCTCGGTGTCTTCCTGGGGACGTTCACCTACTGCATGGCGGCACTGCCCGCCGCACGCGCGTTGCCGCACCCGTTCGTACCAGTCGCGACCGCGACAGGGGCGATGATACTCGCGTTGGTCTGTGTGGGATGGCTGATTTACTTCATCCACCACATTTCCCAATCAATTAGCGTCAACCACATCGTGGATCGAATTGCGCACGAAACTGAACTGGTCATCGACGAGTTCATGCCCCATCCGCGGGGTCCGTTCCAGTTGCCGGATCGCAGCGAGCCGTCTTCGGCAGAGCACGGGGCTCCCATCCTCAATCGACAGTCCGGCTATATCCGCTATGTCGATATCAATCGCCTTGTTGCCCTTGCGAAAGCCTACCGCATTTGCGTGCATTTGGAGCGCCGCGTCGGTCAGTTTGTGCCAGCCGGTGTTCCACTCATGCGCATGTCGAAGCCGGAGCGCGCGCCAGCCGACGGCGCGCTCCATCTGATCGCCGCCGTCGACATCGGTCCGGCGCGCACCATGCAACAGGACGTTGAGTTCGGCATCATCCAGATCGTCGACATTGCGCTGCGCGCAATTTCGCCCGCGGTCAACGACCCAAGCACGGCAATCAGCTGCGTGGACCAGCTCAGCCGAATCATAATTCGCTGGATAAGCCGTATACCGCCGCCGTCCCACTATTACGCGCCACCGCACGTACTGCGGCTCTTCGTGCCGTGGATGAGCTTCGACGGCTTGCTCGATACGACGTTCGAGCAGATCAGGCACTATGCGGTTGCTGACGTCGCGGTAAGCTTGAGGTTAATGCGCGCCTTCGACGACATCGCAAGCACCACCCAACATGCCGACTTGCGCACGAGACTTCTCGAACGCGCGAGGCGCGTGGCGGCCGGCTGCGCCGGGCATTTGCCAAAAGATGAATTGGTAAAACTACAGCGGCGTTTAGCGGCCCTTGAGACCATTATCGCGGCAGGGGCTGAGAGGTAGCTGAAAGGCTTCGGTCAAGAAAGTGAGCTGCCTCGAGCACGCAGATATCGGGCGTGTATTTCGCCTTTTGGCACTTTTTGCGACGTGTCGAACGACCTTTACCTGCCGGCGGGTATCGGATCGAGTGAAGCTGAGAGAAGTCGCGTAAAATATGGTGAAGCTCAGTTGGCCGATCGGGAGTTTCGATTACTGAATGTCCGCTTTGCGCCAGAAGCGGACCCTCGAACCGTTGAAATCAGCTATGCTTTTAATGGTGCTATGAACGCCGTAGCTAGGCGCGAGCCTCGTAGGTCAGCCAATGTTTTTCCCGCGTTGACGGCCTTTGTTATCGACACCCACTTCCGCACCATGCTGCGCAGGACACTATCAGAAGGACCTAGAATGATTGGAAGGCGATGACCATGACGATCCCGAACAACTCCTCCGCTAAGCGCATCACCGTACAGATTCCGACGGCATCGGGCGACGCGATCGAAGCTTGGGTCTATCGGCCCGAGGGCGGCGGCACCCATCCCGCTGTGGTGATGGCCCACGGCATCGGCGGCATCAAGGCGGGAGGACTGGCCCCGTTCGCCGAGCGCTTCCGCGAGGAGGGCTTCGTCGCCATCGCCTTCGACTATCGCAACTTCGGGGGTTCCGGCGGGCAGCCGCGCGAAGTGCTCTCCGTCCCGCGCCAGCGCGCGGACTACAGCACGGTCATCGGATGGACGGTTGAACAGCCTTACATCGACCCGCGTCAGATCATTGCTTGGGGCACGTCCTTCGCCGGCATGCACGTTGTCGAACTCGCTGTCTCCGACACTCGACTGGCAGCAGCGATCGCCCAGTCCCCACTCACCGACGGCTTGGCGGCAGCGATGATGTCCCCGCTCAAGAACGGGAGCCGAATCTTCGCCCTGGCACTGCTGGACCGTCTCGGCTCCCTATTCGGTCGACAGCCTATCTACATCCCAGGTCACGGAATGCCCGGGGACCTCTCCATCGGCGCCACGCCGGACGGCCCATTCGGGGAGAAGCTTATGACCCCGAAGGATAGGACGATATGGCACGACCGCGTGGCCGCGCGGTCTCTGCTCAGCTTCTCCTGGCGTCGACCCGTGCGACGCGCTGCCTCCGTGCGTGTCCCCTTCCTGCTCGTTGTCCCCGAAGCAGACGCCATTGCGCCTGTCCCGTCCGCGCTCGAGGTCGCCCGCAAGGCACCTGGGGCCGAATTGTTCCGCAGCGGTGGCGGCCACTACGACGTCTACGAAGGCGGAGCAAGCTTCGCCGACGTGCTGCGAACGGAGGTTGACTTCCTCCACCGCCACACCAAGACCGCAGCCCAAAAGATGTCCTGAAGGCCTCCCAGACGAGTTCTGGAGGGCGGCGGGGCGATAATGTGGCGATTGGCATCGGCAACTGACTCTGGGAGCCCGGAAAACTTCGACTTGGTCGGGTAGGATCGAGACGCGGATCGGGCTTCGAATGATGCCGACGTTTTCTCGATCCCCCCTATCATTCCGTACGGCGAGTTTTCCCCAGTACGGCTGGAAGGCTGGCATTTCAGGCGAGACCTTCCCGACGCGTCAATCAGCTTAAGCCTGCTCCCGGCATGCGCTGACCGACGAACGGTTTGTCTTCGCCCTTCGTGCACCTCGTGGCCACTACGGTAGTCCCGCTCTGTGTCGGGCCGCGGACTCGATAATGCTCCGCCTTGGAGGCCATTACTCCTCCGCCTCAGGGGCCCTCGCTCGGGTTCGGGTTATAGTGTCCCGAACCGTCATCACTTAATCGGCCCCATCCGCCCCACTCGCAGGCACATCGCGATTTCACCGCATGGCGGCTTATACGCGATGCCTTCGCTGTGCGGGAGCGCCTAGGCGACCCGCGAGTGGTTCCGAACTTTCACTGCACATTCCTTCCTGGCATGCCGTCCTCTCCGACCCCGGGGAGTCCAACATCGATATGTTCCAGAACTTCGATGCCGACATGGCCTTCGCCGTTTGACCACCGGCTCGGCACTCCCAAAATTCCCGCAATCCGTTCCACGCGGGCTTCTCATTTCGTGGCTTCACTGGTTCGCTTCCGCTACGGCCTGCCAGGTTGCTCGCCCCCCTGCACGGATCAGACTGGATCGCCCAGCCTTCGGGGACTTCTACTTCCAGGCTTTCAACGGATCGGTCTCCCTCTCCGTTGCAGATATAACTACAACAATGGCTGGATCTCCTT
>Ga0207153_1145_pt1 | contig 14106 bp, 13 predicted proteins | sample Alteio_BWMinHeat_27_FD_153580 | JGI IMG/M metagenome (GOLD analysis project Ga0207153, IMG submission 153580) | Enriched cells from forest soil in Barre Woods Harvard Forest LTER site, Petersham, Massachusetts, United States -... | ecosystem: Environmental > Terrestrial > Soil > Temperate forest >...
TGACCGCCGTAACTAACCGCAAGCCAACCGAACATGAATTACATGATTTGTATTTTGCTAATAAAGTGGTTAAGCACACCAAATCAAATACAATAGTCTTCGCTAAAAATGGCCAGTTAATGTCAAGCGGCGTTGGTCAAACTTCGCGCGTTGATTCATTAAAGCAGGCAGTGATAAAAGCTAATAGCTTTGGGTTCGATTTAAATGGCGCGGTTATGGCGTCTGACGCGTTTTTCCCGTTTGCAGATTGTGTTGAATTGGCCGCCGAGGCGGGAATTACTGCAGTGTTGCAACCGGGTGGTTCTATAAACGATAAACTATCCATTGCCATGTGCGACGAGAAAAATATATCAATGGTGACTACAGGGGTACGTCACTTTAAACATTAAGGGTTAGGGATTAAAGATTAGTTAATTAGAGATTAGTTAGGGCTAATCATTTTTAAGAGATAAATAAAAAAAATCCTCCCTACCGGGGAGGATTTAGGATGGGCTACAATAAACGCCAGATTTTAACGCTTTAAATAGCAACAAAATAGTTTATTAAGCATATTTTTATAAAATTTACAATATTATTTGAAGCAAACACCAGTATGGGTTTATTTAATTTTTTCACACAAGAGATCGCAATAGATTTGGGTACCGCAAATACCCTTATAATACATAATGATAAAGTTGTGGTTGACGAACCGTCAATTGTGGCTTTTGACCGCACTACTAATAAAGTTATTGCCATTGGTAAACAAGCCATGCAAATGGAGGGCAAAACACACGATAATATCCGTACCGTACGCCCGCTAAAAGATGGTGTAATTGCCGACTTTAACGCTGCCGAGCACATGATACGTGGTATGATCAAAATGATCAACCAGGGTAAAGGATGGTTCTTCCCATCATTGCGTATGGTTATCTGCATCCCGTCAGGTATTACCGAGGTTGAAAAACGTGCTGTACGTGACTCTGCCGAAATTGCCGGTGCAAAAGAAGTTTATTTGATACATGAGCCAATGGCTGCCGCGGTAGGTATAGGTATTGATGTTGAGGAGCCAATGGGTAATATGATCATTGATATTGGCGGTGGTACTACCGAAATTGCGGTTATCGCGTTATCAGGTATCGTGTGCGACCAATCCATCCGTGTTGCGGGTGATAACTTTGACTCGGACATTGTTCAATATATCCGTCGCCAGCACAACATCATGATTGGTGACCGTACTGCTGAAAAAATTAAAATTGAAGTTGGTGCCGCATTGCCTGAGCTTGCTGATCCACCAACTGATTTCGCGGTACAAGGTCGTGACTTAATGACCGGCGTGCCGAAACAGATCATGGTATCATATACAGAAATTGCACATTGTTTAGATAAATCAATTTCAAAAATTGAGGAGGCGATATTAAAGGCATTGGAAATTACCCCGCCGGAATTATCTGCCGATATTTACCAGACAGGTATTTATTTAACAGGTGGCGGTGCATTGCTACGTGGTCTGGATAAACGTATCGCTGCAAAAACAAAGCTACCGGTTCACGTTGCCGAAGATCCGCTTCGTGCCGTAGTTCGCGGAACAGGAACCGCCCTTAAAAATATTGGTCATTTTAAATTTTTAATGCAGTAGATTAGAAGCAAGAGCAAAGAATCAGGAATCAAGAGAAAACCTTTAATTTTATATCTTGGCTCCTGGTTCTTAATTCTTGACTCTAATTTCAAACTATACCCAAAATGCGTAACCTCCTGATATTTATCACTAAGTACAACGCATTCTTTTTGTTCCTGATTTTCGAGATCAGCTCGCTTATTATTTATGTTAAATATAATAGTTTTCAAAAAGCTACTTTTCTTAACAGCGCCAACGAAGTAACCGGAAATTGGTATACACAAGTTGACCAGGCCTATAGCTACTTATCCTTAAAAGAAACAAATGATAGCCTGGCTAAAGAAAACGCACGGTTGCGTAATCAGCTTAAAGCGTCTTTTTATATTGATACCATTAACAAGCGCAAGGTAAATGATACCATTTACAAACAACAATATGAGCTGGTTGAAGCTAAAGTTATAAGCAACTCGGTAAACCTGCGAAGCAATTATATCACTATAAACATTGGAAGTAACAGAGGCATTGAAAAAGGGATGGGGGTTATTTGTGGTGCAGGTGTAGTGGGTAAGGTGCTGTATGTAGGCGAGCATTATGCCATTGTTCAATCTTTATTGCATAAAGAAACAATTATAAGTGCTATGCTGGCTGATACTAAAGAGCAGGGCTCATTTAAATGGGGCGACAGCCTTGACCCGCGTACCGGCTTATTGTATGATGTATCTAACAATGCGCAGCCTAAATTAGGCGAATTGGTTGTTACGTCTGATCTGTCATTGTTTCCGGCAGGGGTACCTATTGGAAAAATAAGTAACCTGCATGCAAAAGGCGGCGGATTTTTCCTGAATATGGATGTGAAGCTATCTGTCGATTTTAGTAAACTTCAATATGTTAACGTAGTAATTAACAGGTTCGCGAAGGAACAAGTGGGATTGGAGGCCCAGGAAAAGAAAGATGGGTAGGACAATTATTGTTAATTTAATAAGGTTTGTTTTCCTGGTTTTTATACAGGTGTTTTTATTGAAAAATATCAGCTTGTATAACCTGTCTACCCCTTATTTGTATATCCTGTTTATTTTATTACTGCCTTTTGAAATACCTAATGTATTGCTGTTTTTATTGGCTTTTTTACTAGGGTTAACTATTGATATGTTTTATAATACACCCGGTCTTCATGCTGCATCATGTGTATTGCTTGCATTTGTGCGGGTGCTATTTATTAGTATTACAGTACAAAAAGAAGGCTTTGATAATGAACCCGAACCTACATTGAGTGTAATGGGTTTCCGATGGTTTTTTACTTATGCTTTGATCCTTACGTTATTCCATCATTTTTTCCTCTTTAATTTAGAAGTTTTCCGTTTTTCTGAAATACAATATACTTTAACACGTGTGGTATTGAGTACAATATTTACTGTATTTTTGATGTTAGTTTCAGGGCTGTTATTCTACAGGAGCAGAGAACGTAAATGAATAATTTTTTTGAACGGCGATATATTGTTGCCGGCATTTTTATAACCATCTTTCTTGTTTTGCTGGCGCGACTATTTTACATCCAAATAGTTGACGACCATTATTTGCTGTACGCTAATAACAATGTTTTAAGGAAGATAATCCAATTCCCTGCCCGTGGAACTATCCGCGACCGTAACGGGGTTACATTGGTTGATAATGAATTGGTTTATGACATTAGTGTTATACCCAAGCAAGTTAAGCCCTTTGATACAGTTGAGTTTTGCAAATTAATTGGTATGGACAGGGCCGAGTTTGATGTGCGTTTTGCAAAAGCCGTAAAATATTCCCCAAGTCTGCAGTCTACATTTGATAAGCAATTGTCGCCTCAATTGTTTGCCTCATTGCAGGAACGTTTATCAGAGTTCCCGGGATTCACAGTCGGCCCGCACCCGGTGCGTACTTACCCGGACTCGGTAGCTGCCCAATTTTTAGGATATATAGGTGAAGTACAGGATTGGCAAATATCCAAGCTGGGTGGTTATTATCGCCCGGGCGATTATATTGGTGTGACTGGTGTTGAAAGAGAGTATGAAAATGAATTAAGAGGGCAGCGCGGCGTAACCAATCAAATGGTCGACTCGCATGGTCAACCTAAAGGTTCATATGCCAACGGCGCCTTTGATACTGTTGCCACGCCGGGCGCACTTTTAACCTCATCATTAGATGTGAGGATACAGAAATTAGGCGAGCAGTTAATGAAAAATAAGGTTGGCAGTATAGCAGCTATCGACCCATCAACCGGCGAGATATTATGCTTTGTTAGCAGCCCTACTTATGATCCTAATTTACTGGTAGGCCAAAATCGTGGTAATAATGCCGCTGCTTTATATGCAAACCCGTATAGCCCGTTTTTGATAAGGCCAATCCAGGCATACTATCCTCCGGGTTCATCTTTTAAACCGCTTAGCGCCCTTATTGCCTTGCAAGAGGGCATTATAACACCACAAACTACTTATTATTGCCCGGGTTACTACCAGTCAGGTAACAGACGAATATATTGTTTTCATCATGAAGCGCACGGATTGGTTAATTTGAGTAGTGCCGTAGCGGTATCATGCAATGGTTATTTTTCAATGGTCTTTGATAAGCTGATGAATGCACAGGGATACAAAAAAATAGACACTACTTTCAATGCCTGGCGTGCAAACGTTAATAAATTTGGGCTTGGCTCAAGGTTAGGATTGGATTTGCCTAACGAAAGGCCGGGAAATTTGCCTACCGCTAAAACCTATAACAAGATGTACCATCCCGGTGGCTGGCGTTCAAGCACAATTATTCCGCTGGCTATTGGTCAGGGTGAGTTAGATGCCACGCCTTTGCAGTTAGCCAATATAGAGTGCACTATAGCTAATCATGGTTATTATTATTTGCCGCATTTGATCAAGAGCATAGGGTCAAAAACTATAGTGCGGGGCAAGGATACAGTTAAACATTATGTAGGGATTGACAGTAAATATTTTGAGCCGGTTATTGATGGCATGCAGGCCGTGGTTGACAGGGGGACAGCTGTTGGATCAAAAATCCCCGGAATAGTGATGTGCGGCAAAACCGGAACAGCCCAGGTTTCCGGCGAGGATAATTCGGTATTTGTAGCTTACGCGCCCCGCGAAAACCCTAAAATTGCAATTGCTGTGGTAGTTGAAAACGCAGGTCAGGGTGCTTCATATGCCGCGCCCATTGCAAGTTTTATTGTAGAAAAATATTTAAAAGGAAGTATATCTGTGCGCCCATCGGGCATAACGGTTGAGCATTTCATTGAAGCTAATCGTTTACCTGATATCAGTAAATACATGCATAAAAATAAGTCAAAGACACCTGCGACTGATAGCACAAAAAAAACAGCTAACCCTCTTTTAAAAGGGACAAAAAGCGTAGCTAACAAAGTGAATGGTAACACAAAATATTTAGCAGCTAAATAAAGAAATGAATAATCAACGCAGTTTCTTTTTTAATGTAGATTGGGTAACAGTGTTGATCTACCTGGCTTTATGTGCCATTGGCCTATTAAATATCCATTCGGCAGTATATGATGTAAGGCATCCTAATGTTTTTGATATGGATACCAACTATGGCAAGCAGAGTTTATATGTTTTGTCAGCATTGATATTGGGTGCTATTATTCTGTTACTTGAAAGCCGTTTCTTATCAGCTTTGGCACCTGCTATATATACTATAACTACCATATTATTGGTAATGGTTTTGGTAGTTGGGCGTAATGTTGGTGGTAATCAAGCCTGGATACCTTTAGGCGGGGGTTTCAGGTTACAACCTTCTGAGTTTGCCAAGTTTGCTACGTGTTTACTTTTGGCCCGTTATTTAAGCGGAGCCAATGTTAGGGTAACAGAATTAAAATCATTTTTTATTGCAGCGGCTATAATAGGCTTCCCTATGTTGCTGATTATGTTGCAGCCCGATGTGGGGTCAACACTAGTATTTTGCTCGCTTATTTTTGTTTTGTACCGCGAAGGGCTTTCACCGTATTTCCTGATAATAGCTGCGTTGTTTATATTTCTGTTTGTAACTGCTATTTTATATAATCCGTTGTATGTGATATTAGCACTTGTGGCATTTATCGCATTAGTAATATGGATATTTAAAAGAAATAAACAATTAGTAGTCGCCCTACTCATAGGGTTAGCCATATCTATCGCTTTTATTTTTAGTGTTAAGTTTATTTATAACCAGGTATTACAACCGCACCAAAAGGTTCGTATTGATATTATCCTGGGCATTACTAAAGATTTAAGAGGCAAAGGGTATAACCTTAACCAATCAAAAATAGCTATTGGCTCCGGTAAGCTTTGGGGTAAAGGCTATTTACATGGCACTCAAACCAAATACTCATTTGTCCCCGAGCAAAGTACCGATTTTATTTTCTGTACCGTAGGCGAGGAGTGGGGCTTTGCCGGATCAGTTGTTGTATTGGGTTTGTATTTGTTTCTGCTGCTTCGTTTAGTGGTCATTGCCGAACGACAGCGATCACCTTTTTCGCGGATTTACGGCTATGGCGTAGCATCCGTTATATTCTTCCACGTTATGATCAATATTGGTATGACCATTGGTTTGGTACCGGTTATCGGTATCCCGCTGCCATTTATCAGCTATGGCGGGTCTTCCCTGTGGAGTTTTACTATCCTATTGTTTATCATGCTTAAGCTTGATTCTAACAGAATGGGTATGATCTTCGCGTAATTAAGTTAGAAAGGTTGTAGAGGTTAGAAAAGTTGTAAGGGTTGTAAAAGGTAGAGGTTTTAAAAGTTACAAAGGTTATAATTGATATTATGATGAATAGTTTTGAGGATTTAGAAGTTTGGAAAAAATGCAGGCAACTCCGAATGGATATTTCTACTTTGCTAAAGCAATTTCCCGATGATGAAAAATACAGGCTTATTGATCAGTTAAAAAGATGTTCGCGGTCTGTTACTGCAAATATTGCCGAAGGACACGGACGATTCCATTATTTAGACAACTTAAAATTTTGTCGAAATTCAAGAGGTTCATTAAATGAAATTTTAGATCACTTGATATGTGCTAACGACGAATTAATAATTACCGATCAACAATTAAAAACATTAAGAGAGTAACATGAGGAATGCTTTCGTTTACTCAATGGTTACATTTTCTTTTTAAAAAGGAAGCATGAAGAAGCGAAATAATGATATGTAATTCCCAGCTTCTACACCTCTTCAACCTCTATAACTTTTACAACTCTTACAACTTTCTAACTTAAATACCTTCTCCTCAATAACGAATAAAACTTCTCCGTAGTCGCCGGTTTTTCTGCCCAGTTGTTTTTGGTTACGTAATTGGCACTTAAAAATTGACGGGCCTCATCGAATGTAGTAATGCGGTTTAATATTTCAATGGCTTCGCTATAGGCAAGGCTGTACCCGTTAAAAAGCTCCTTAACATATAGCAGCTTATCATTTAAGGTAATTGCTGATTTCAGGTCGGTAACAGGAGGCAATTCAGGCACTGTTTTAGTCGCCATTTGTGCCGATATTTTTTGATTAATAGTCAATACCTCTTCATCAGCTTTTTTAGCAATGCGTTTTTCGATGATTGGCTCTTCAACGGCAGTTTTTTCAATTACAGACTCTTTCCGTGATTCTGCGGTTTCTATAACTTCTGGTGCAGATGTTTCTTCTACAGGCTCCTCTAACTGCTCATCCTCATCCTCTATCCAGCTTTCGTCAATTTCTAACTCATGACGAATGATTTCGGGTTCTTCACGTAAAAATGAATAGCTGTCAGACGGTGTATCGGTTGCAATATCAATGTTAGTGGCAGGCGAATCTGCAACGGAGTTTTTAGTGGCTGCAATTTTATCTGCATCGTCAGCTGCGGCAGGTATTTCTTCCGGCTCGGGCTGGTGAACCAGTGGTTCAAAATATTTTTCGTTTTTAGCAGGAGCTTGTTCGGCAACTTCAGGTTGAATATGCGCATTTAGCTTTCGAAGCAACTCGGCGTTTTGAGCAAGGTATTGTGCGTTTGCTACAAAAAACTCCAGCTCAAAGTCATTTAGCTTTTGGTTACCCTTGCCCAGCTGCCCGTATTGATCATTTAACTCTTTTATAATTTCGCCTATCTTTTTTAGGAGTTCCTGTTGCTGCATGGCCATATAATTGATAAATGCTTATCAAAAATAAGCATAAAATTGCTGATATTAGGCCTCTGTAAAAATTTAGCATGCAACTTACCGAAGAGGTTTTTAAAAGAAAGAATGAGAGTGGCGGAAGCATTGAGGTTATATGCGGTTCAATGTTTTCGGGTAAAACCGAAGAGTTGATAAGGCGTATAAACCGGGTGAGGATAGCTAAATTACGGTACCAGGTATTTAAACCCAAACAGGATACACGGTATGATAAAGTTGATGTAGTATCGCACAACTCAAACGCCATTATATCTATCCCGGTTGCAAAAGCTGAAGCTATATTATTACAGGCAGGGCATAACCAGGTTATAGGCATTGATGAGGCACAGTTTTTTGATGATAAGCTACCTGATGTATGTAATTCTTTAGCAAGTAGTGGCATAAGGGTTATTATTGCCGGGCTTGATATGGATTTTAAAGGCCGCCCGTTTGGCCCTATGCCTGCACTTTTAGCTATAGCCGACTCTGTTACCAAAGTGCATGCTGTGTGCGTGGTATGCGGTAATGCGGCATTATACTCCTATCGTAAAGTACCGGGCAAAAACAAGATCATGCTGGGCGAGTTGGAAAGCTACGAGCCCCTTTGTCGTGTTTGCTATAATTTAGTACGCGTTTAATAGCAATACCCGGTTTTTTCACTATATTGAACAAATAATCGTTTATACAGTTATTTAGCTAATAAAGTATAGTTGAGGGCCCGGTTATGAATATTAGTGTAATTGCCACATTAACCTGCAAACCAGATGCAGATGCCGCTTTCCAGGTAGAATTAAAGAAGCTCAGTAAAGCTACTTTGGCCGAAAACGGCTGTTTATCCTACGAAATTTATGAATGTACCGGAGAAAGAGGCCGGTATATAGTTATTGATCATTGGGAAAGTGATGAGGCCTTAACCAATCACCAGGCCACACCTCATTATAAATATTTTATACATATTGCCCCGGCGCTGTTAAGTGAACCCATAGAAATTAAAGCTTTGAATAGACTGGTGTAGCAGGCGCTGACTTTTAAGTATAAAAATTGCTTAAAATTCATCTTGCTAAAACAAAAGGCATACCCTAAGTTGTTATAGTGATATTATAAAATATTTTATGGCTAAAAAAATATGGGTAATTGAGGATGATAAAGACATTCGCGATACCATTGTTTATGTATTGGAAGAGCAAGGCTACGAGGTAGTTTCGTCAGAGGATTCAAAAATCCTGAAAACAATAGATAAACAAACACCTGATATGATATTAATGGATAACTGGCTTACCGAATGGAAGAGCGATGCCAATGGGCAACAGTTAAGTAAGCAGTTAAAATCAAACCCGGCTACAAGTCATATACCTATAGTCATTATTTCGGCGGTAAGTAATATTAAGGAAATTGCCGAGGCAGGAATGGCCAACGGCTACCTAAGAAAACCTTTTGATTTAACAGACTTAACAGACATTGTATTAAAGCATTTGAAATAGATAAAGGTTACCCACAATTCATTATAGCGCTTTATCTGCGGTCACTCCGATTTACTGTTACCTGTTACGGGGCCTGTATCGCTTTTTTTATCTTTTATCAGTCTTTTTTGATCGGATAGCATCTCTGCTGATTTTAAGCTATCAATTGAAATAGGGATCGCGTACCTAACCTGGTTTACAGCGATGCTTGTTTTTTTCCATGCAGATGCATCTTTTTTCATTAATGCCGTAGTATCTGCTTTATTATAATACGATACAATATTCGTTTTCAGATCATCAGTTAAATAGCTGTACTTATTTTCCTGCAGGTTCAGTAGCAGGTCATCATAAGTATTATCACATAAAGTATATTCCTGCGGAGCTGTTGGCTTACCGGTGTCGAAATCGACATTTGGTAAATAAACTTTTCCAGACTTTAATTGCGTCAGTGCACCGCGATAATGTTCAAGCACAGTGTCAAAGCTTTTAATGAATTGTTTTTCGCCGGCCGGTCCAATTTCCTTAAAACGGTATATTTTTAATGGCCCAACTTTCGGCAGTATAGTTATTAAAAAAGCCAACATTTGCTCTTTGAAGTTGGTTTTATCGTGATCGTGCCCAAATTCGCCGTAATACTTTTTTCGACGCATACGATAATGAAATTTACGGGCCGTCATTCCCGGTTGTGTAGCTTTTATATCATCCTTTTTTAAAACCCATGCGCTACGCGTAACAACAGGTATTAAGCTATGTACTGCCCATCTGAAATTACCGACAGAATGATCTATATTTCCGAAAAGTACATTGACATCCTGCCCGTAGGTTTTAAAAAAAGCACGTTCTAAAACGGGAATGGCTACATTAAAACCAATAAAATCGTGAAACGCCTGTGATGCATAATTACCACGCGCCAATTGTAAAACATCAAATGCCAGTTCAACTCGGCTGTGTGCCGCGTGGTCTTCATCATAAGTAACTATGCTGCCATACTTTTTAGCAACCTTAGGATAAACCATTGGTACAACCACGTTAGTGCCGATAGAATGCCCGTATGAATCGGCCATATAATGGCAAAGCGCCCCCAGGGCGTAAGCATATTCATTTACATTTTGCGCCTCAGACAGCAGGTTCATTACAAAATCGCCGGTACGTACATAATGGAGTAAATTGGTGAAGTAACTGCTCCCGAAAGGAGAATAGCCTACATCAGTCATCAAGCTACCGCCATAAGCGTATGAATGTGCCAATAATAAGTCGGCCTCGGTTACATTCGGGTACTTTGTTTTGAGTAAGGGCTTAAGATATTTTTCCCAGCTGACGTCAATAATAGCTTCGTGGGTTAAAACGGAGTAAGCTTTTGATGATAGTGGTATAAACAATGAGGCTGCCAGTAAAAGCATCCATAAATATTTTGTTAATACCGTTAACTTCATCTTAATTTTGAACAAGGTTTATGTTAAAGGATTAACTGCGAAAATTGTTTTTAATTCTGAATTTTGAAAGGCTTACGAAGTTTTAGAAACTTCGTAAGTCTTAAAGAATAATTACCAAACCTTTACTCTATCTTTTTCGGCGATATACATTTTATCGCCCGGTTTAATACCGAAAGCATCGTAGAAAGGCTGGATATTAGATGCCGGCCCGTTAACACGGTACATCTCGGGCGAGTGTCCGTCAACATTGATCAGCATACGGGCGTACTCATCTGTTCTTTTTGAGCGCCAAACCTGCGCCAGCGCCAGGAAGAAACGCTGATCGGGTGTAAAGCCGTCTATTTTAACATTTCCTTTTCCCTGCGGCGTATTTTTAAATGCCTGGTAAGCAATTGATAAACCGCCAATATCTGCTAAGTTCTCACCTTGTGTCAAACTGCCGTTAACATGTACACCATTAAGAATAGTGAATTTGTCGTACTGGTCTATCATCACCTTTACTTTGGCTTTGAACCTTGCAGCATCTTCAGGTGTCCACCAGTCTTTCAGGTTGCCATCTTTGTCATATTGGCGGCCCTGGTCGTCAAAGCCGTGGGTCATTTCGTGACCTATCACCAGGCCTATAGCGCCATAATTAATGGCATCATCAGCATCTTCATCAAAGAATGGGAATTGTAATATACCTGCCGGGAAAACTATCTCGTTAAAAGTTGGATTGTAATAAGCATTAACTGTTGGCGGCGTCATTCCCCACTCGGTTCTATCCACCGGTTTACTCGCTTTTTTTATCATTTCTTGATAATCATGTTTGGCTATTGATACCAAATCATCATAATAGGCATTGTTAGTGATTGTTACATCATCATATTTTTTCCATTTATCCGGATAGCCTATTTTTTTGGTAAAGGCATTTAATTTTTCAATAGCTCTTTTCTTAGTTTCGGGACCCATCCAATCCAATTTTTCAATGCGTTCGCGGTACACACCCTGTAGGTTGTTTACCAGGTCGAGCATCCGTTTTTTGGCTTCTGGTGTAAAATATTTTGCTACGTATATCTGTCCTAATAATTCGCCTAAGCCGCCATCTACACGTGCTGATACTGTTTTCCAGCGCTCTTTTTGCGCTTTTTGGCCGTTTAATGCTTTGCCGTAAAAATCGAAGTGTGCATCCCTGAAACTTTTGCTCATGGCAGTTGCTGCTCCGTCTAATGCGCCAAACGCTGCTTTATCTTTCCAAACCGAAATTGGTTGTGTTTTAAGCAGGTTATCCAACGCTTTATAATAACCAGGCTGACCAACTAAAATGGTATCTGTTTTTAACTCCATACGCTGAAACGCATCGGCAAGATCAACATCGGGCATTTGCTTTTCAAAAGCGGTTACAGCAAACTTGTTATAGTTTTTTACCGGATCGCGTAATTCAACAGGCGACAGATGCGAGTTTGCAATTTGAGTTTCCAGCTTCAATATGCCGTCTGCCTTTGCAGCTGCCGTTTTAGCATCAACACCGGTTAAGGTAAATAGCTGTGCGATGTACTTTACATAAGCATCACGTATTTTTTTAGAAGCAGAATCTGTTTTAATGTAATAGCCTTTTTCGGGAAGCGTTGTTCCGGACTGGTCAAAATGCGCGATATTTTTGCTGCTGATCCTGTCATCAGGAGATACATAAAACCCGAATAAAAATCCGTCACCGTCTTTAAATCCATCGGCAGCCAATTTTACCAGGTCTTTATAATCTTTTACTGCATCAATTTTTGCCAGCAAAGGTTTTACGGGTTGGTAACCTAATTTTTCAATCGTTACCGTATCCATACCGCTTTTGTACAAGTCAGCAACTTTTTGCTCGTTGCTGTTGGCCGGGTTGTCTTTGGTAGACAGGTCCTCTAAAATGGTATGTATTTTCTTTTGGTTATCATTGTACAGGATGTTGAACGATCCCCAGCCATTTTCGGTACCCGGTATCTTGGTGTCCTTTTCCCATTTGCCATTAGCATATAAAAAAAAATTGTCACCGGGTTTTACCGTAGTGTCCATACCGCTTTTATCAAAAAACACAGTGCGTGCAGGTGGCGGAGTTTCAGTGCTTTTTGATGAGTTGTTACAGGCTGTTACAGTTACGGCAGATGCCGCCAGCAATGCCCAATTGAATAATTTCATAAAATTAAATTTAGATTTAAGTAAATATAAAAAACCAGTTTTATTAGGATAGTTTCAACGGAATAACCTCGGCGTTTTTCTGCGCTTTTAATGCAAGCTCGGTAGCTAAAAAGCAATGTTCCTGGCTCATTGCCGTTTCGGTACGATTAATAACGTCGTTAACAAACTGTTCGCCAAATGGAAGATACACTTTATTTGCATCAATTAGCTGTACGCCTTTATTGTTAGCCAAATAAACATGGTTACCTGCATGATCAGGCAAGCCAACATCAATATTTTTTCTGACCTCAATATATCCCTCAGTCCCCAAAATAGTTAATCGGCCATCACCCCACGAACCCAAACCATCTGGCGTAAACCAATCAGTACGTACGTAACCCATGCCCCCATTGCCGCGAACTACCACATCACCAAAATCTTCAAATAACGGATAATGCGGGTGATTAACATTGCCAACCTGCGATGAAACTACATGTGCCTGGGTACTGCCTGTAAAAAACAAAAACTGGTCAAACTGGTGCGAACCAATATCACAAATAATACCGCCGAAACGTTTTTTATCCCAAAACCAATCGGGGCGGGTTTTAGGGTTAATTTGGTGCGGCCCAATACCAATGGTTTGAATAACCTTGCCTATTTCTCCTGCTTTTACTAAGTCGCCCGCCTTAACAGTACCGCGGTTTTCAAAACGTTCGCTGTACATTATGGAATAAATGCGTTTAGTTTCTTTTTGCACTTTGCGCACCTCAGCTAATTCTTCTAAAGTAATAATGCCGGGTTTATCAATCAGGTAATCCTTGCCATGGCGCATTACTTTTAAACCAAGTGGCGCACGCTCATCGGGAATGATAGAGCTTAAAATTACCTGTATAGCAGAATTTTCCAATACTTCTGCCTCACTTGCCGCTACCTTAGCCTGCGGATATTTTTTAGCGAATTGCGCACCAAGATCAGTCTCTTTTGAATAAAAGCTAACAAACTCGCCGCCACCCGCTATCACTGCGTCAACCATACCGTTAATATGGCCGTGGTTAATACCAATAACACCAAACTTAATTTTAGGAGCTATCGGATTGCGAATGAAAATGTTACCCGAATCGGTATAAGTGGTTTTTGACGGTAAGTGTTCATAGCCGGCAAGCGTTTCCTTTGGCAAGCCCGATAGCAATGCCAAACCCGCAACAGCTGCAGATTCTTTAATGAACCTGCGGCGGTTTGATTCCAGTTCCTTCATTTGATGATTTATAGTTGGTAACCAAAAATAACTAAGATTTAACTAAGATTTATAGGATTAAAGGATTTTTAGGATTAATT
>Ga0207153_1147_pt1 | contig 13987 bp, 13 predicted proteins | sample Alteio_BWMinHeat_27_FD_153580 | JGI IMG/M metagenome (GOLD analysis project Ga0207153, IMG submission 153580) | Enriched cells from forest soil in Barre Woods Harvard Forest LTER site, Petersham, Massachusetts, United States -... | ecosystem: Environmental > Terrestrial > Soil > Temperate forest >...
CACATAATCGTTCATCCAGTACGGGCCAATGGCTATGTCTTCTTCATAAACAACCGCGAAGCCCATTTTTTCATAAAACGTTTTAGCTTTATTATAGCGGTTTACATTCAAATCGAGGGTGTGCTTGCCGGCTTCGAGTACTTTTTTACAAACTTCGGCAATCAATATTTTGCCATAACCTTTTCCCTGGGTAACGGGCAGGCAGTATAGTTTATGCAGCTTGTATATTTCAGGGTCTTCGTCACGCGGGGAATATCCGGCAAACGCTACCGGTATACCATCTTCTATGAGCAATAAAAATGTTTGCTGGTTTTCGGCAATTTGCCTGGTGATCTTTTCTTCAGTATATATTTCGCCCAACATAAAAGCTATCTGTTCGGTAGCTAATATTGGCGAGTATGTTGCCCACCACGTTTCTTCTGCAATTTGCAGAATGGCGGCTACATCATTTATTGTCGCCTGGCGAATGTGGTACATGGCAACTTATTTTAATGATTCTCTTCTTCGTCAACTTTTACTTCAGCGGGTTCAACGGTTTCCGCGTGCTGGCCTATTGCGAAGTAATCTTCCAATTCGGCTAATGTTGATGAATTGGTAGCCGTATCCTTAATGATACGGCCTTTTTCCATCAGCAATATCCTGTCGCAAACATCAGTAACGTGGTTAAGGTCATGGCTTGATACCAAAGTAGTAACACCTTTTTTATTTACATCCTTCAGCATATTTTTTAATCTGAACTGTGTAGTCGGGTCAATGTTTGCGAAGGGCTCATCAAGCATTAATAACTCCGGTTGTTGTAATAAACATGAAGCTACCCCAACTTTGGCCTGGTTCCCTTTTGAAAGATCGCGGATGTATTTACCTTTTTTCAGTATCTCGCCTGCAAAAAAATCGGCTAAGCCTTCCAAAAGACTATCCACTTCCGGGCGGCTTTTATTGTATAACCCACCTATGAAATAAAAATATTCCTCCGGCGTAAGGTAATCTATCAAAAAGCCTTCATCAAGATAGGATGCGGTATAGTTTTTCCATGCTTCGCCACCGGCTACATTTTCGCCATTGGAGATAACCTCTCCCTGTTCCGGGCGGATCAAATCAAGCATCATCCGAAACAGTGTAGTTTTACCGGCACCGTTATTTCCTACCAAACCAACGCTCTCACCTTTGCGGATGCTCAGCTGCGGAATATTTACAACCAGTATATTGTTATAAACTTTTTTAAGGTCCTTAATTTCAATCATCTTATTTATTTCTAAAGCCTTCGGCTATTTTAAACTTTCTTTTATAAAAATCGGCAGTTAATGCTTTTATCCAATAACTACGTGTTAGTATCCCCATTAAACCTACAAGCGCTAATGCAGCTAACGCCCAGTTACTATTACTTAATAACTTAACCGGCACATAAATTATATAAGGAATTATTAAAAGTGGAAATGTTAATAGCAATTGCGTTACACCTACACCTTCCCAGTTAAACGCCGCGCCTTTTGAAAGATCGATACGTTTGGAGTTACGGTTAGCAAAAAATAGAATAATTGTGGTGTTAACCCCAAGGTTCCATAAAAACATTACAAAGTGAACCAACACAGTGCGCCAGCCAAAATATACATAAGGCGTGGTTAATATAAATGCCACTGTTGATACCAAAGTAAACATCAGGTATTTCGCTTTCAGGAAATCGGTAAAGCTTACTTTACTTACCAGGATGCCATCAAAATGAGTAGCCTGCCACCCGTACATGTATTGGCCATAACTAATAATGAATATGCCCGTCATAAACATGCCGACAAACACTTTAAAAGATTCGCCCATTTGCGGATTCCTGTAAAATATTAACCCGTAAAACAGGAAAGCCACAGAAACTTTAAGTGCAGAGCTTGGGCGCTTATTACGGATGATCAGTTTAACTTCATTAGCAACCAGATCGCCTATATGTCCAAACCTGTCTAATAACGGGAACTCTGTCGTGCTCTTTTTTAATGTTTTATGCTTGGTTAACTCCTCCAGGTAAAGGTTGCCTTTCAAAAACAAAAAGTTAACATAGTACATTACTAAAGCGAGTAATACAGGCACTAATATCAATGCCGGATTAGTGATCAAATGGCCAAAAAACAAAAAGGAAAAATTGCGGATAGAATATAAATGCCACTTGAAATCGCCCATGCCTATCAGCGCGAGGCTCAACGATGAAGCTAAAAGTATCCACCCGTTTAAACTGGCCTTACGCTTTATGTATAATGCCAGGTAATTGTTAAATATGCTAAACCCTACAAGCGAGAGGATAAATACCGCGGCAATCATCCCACCTTTTTGCACGGCTATAACCTTAATAATAAATGGTATAAAAAGTATAAGCGGCCATAAATTAAAAAAGGATAGCATTGATGTAAATGCCAGGTACTTTACAAGGGTGTTGCGTTTAATAGCTAATTGCAAATAAGGCTGAACGCGCAGTGTCGGCAGCTCCTGCAACTGCATCCGGCTTAAAAGCTCAAAGGCATAGTAAAGCAAAATAACTCCACAAAATGAAACCAGCAGATCGTCTTTAGGGAATGTTTTCTTTAAAAGAACATCAATATGAAAACCCAGGTAGAATGTACATGCCAGCAGGTACAATATAAAAATACCCATTACAATATGTACTGCAATGCTTTTGCCTGTATTACGAGCGCGCCAAAACGCTTTTAGCTCGTGCCTGATGAAAGTAGAGGTCATTTATAAATATAAGATTTACAACTTTTGGGTGTTAAGATACTAATATTTGTACCTATCGCCCCATAATTTTCGCAACTTTTCTTTTGACTCCTGCTCACGCGCATTGTTACCGGGATCATAAATTTTTGTTCCGCGGATGGATTCCGGTAAAAAGTCAATATCAACAAAGTTGCCCTCAAAACTATGCGCATATTTATAGTTTTTGCCGTAGCCAATGTTTTTCATCAACTTGGTTGGGGCGTTGCGCAAATGTAAAGGTACAGGCAGGTCGCCGGTTTCACGCACCAATGCGATAGCAGCGCCAATGGCCGTAGTTGCCGAATTACTTTTTGCAGATGTGGCCAAATAGATAGCCGTTTGTGATAATATCAGCTGCGACTCGGGCATGCCTATTTTATTTACTGCTTCAAAGCAGCCCTGAGCTAATAGTAAAGCGTTGGGATTGGCATTACCAATATCTTCAGATGCCAGTATCAGCATACGGCGTGCAATAAAAAGTGGATCCTCACCACCTACTATCATTCGCGCCAGCCAGTAAACGGCACCGTTAGGGTCGCTGCCCCGCATAGATTTTATAAAAGCTGATATAATATCATAATGCTGCTCGCCACCCTTATCATACAGCGCCATGTTTTGCTGCACATGCTCCAGCACCATCTCGTTGGTAATGGTTATACTTTTACTATCAAAGGCATTAACTATAAGCTCAAAAATATTAAGCAGCTTACGAGCATCACCACCCGATAAACGGAGTAATGCTTCGTGCTCTTTAATCGTGATCTTTTTCTTGCTCAACACCACATCTTCCTTCATGGCCTTATTAAGCAGGCTCAATAAATCATCTTCAACCAATGGTTGCAAAATATAAACCTGGCAGCGGGATAATAACGCGGAGATAACCTCGAAAGATGGATTTTCGGTTGTCGCGCCTATCAGCGTAACAATGCCACGCTCAACAGCGCCTAATAACGAATCCTGCTGTGATTTGGAAAAGCGGTGTATCTCGTCAATAAACAATACCGGTAAAGTATCGCCTTCCTCTTTTAACCGTGACGCGGTTTCAATTACTTCACGAACATCCTTTACGCCCGAATTAATGGCACTTAACGAAAAGAAAGGCCTGTCAAGCGTTTGCGAAATAATATAAGCCAGTGTAGTTTTACCTACGCCCGGCGGCCCCCAAAACAACATGGATGGTAGCGAGCCCGACTCAATGGCTTTGCGCAAAACCGCGCCCTGCCCAACCAAATGTTTTTGCCCAACATAATCGTCGAGGCTTTTTGGGCGCATACGTTCGGCTAATGGCGGCAGGTTATTCATATTGGTAAAAATCAGAAAACTAAATGCTAAATCCTAAAAAAATTAGTAATTTTAATAACAATTGTATGATCAATAAGTTTAACCAATCCACTTTCCAACACATTTGTGATAATCTCGCGCAATCAGATGCCGACTTAGTCCGGATTATTGAAGCACATGGTTACCCGCCAATGTGGTCAAGGCCCAACAAGTTTGAAACGTTGGTACATATAATTTTGGAGCAGCAGGTTTCATTGGCATCGGCCCTATCAGCACTAAATAAACTGCGGGAAAGGGTACAGGAAATTACACCAGCGAGAGTATTATTGTTAACAGATGAAGAGTTTCGCGCATGTTATTGCAGCCGCCAAAAAACAGCTTACATTAAATATTTAGCCGAAGCATTATTAAGCGGCCAGATAGATTTAAACACTTTTGAACAAATGCCTGATGATGAGATCCGCACACAAATGATTATGCTAAAAGGTATTGGGAATTGGACTATTGATGTTTACCTGATGTTTGTTTTACAACGCGCGGATATATTCCCAATTGGCGACCTGGCAGCAGTTAACGCGCTAAAACGGGTTAAGAATCTACCAAAGGAAACGACACGGGAGGATATTTTATTAGTTGTAGGTCAATGGCAGCCATATCGAACGGTGGCTACAATGTTATTGTGGCATTTTTATTTATCAGAAAGACACAAATAACACGAATTAGGTCGAATTTCACGAATTACTTTGCTACGGATTATCAATCAATTAATAAGGCAAATTTCGCGAATTGACAGGCTAATGTTGCTTATCAAAATTCGTGAAATTCGCCTTAATTCGTAAAACTTCGTGTTCCTTTTATTTAAGAGTCAAGCTGGTTTTACCCATAGTGTAACCGTCTGCATAAAGCAAAACAGTATACACTCCTTTTTGGAAGGGTGATTGGTTCACCCAATCAATGGTATAGCCACTGCCATCATCTTTAAAGTCAATTGATGTTCTGTAGGTGTATTGTAATTCTTGCCCGTCAGACGTAAAGGTACCGCCACCAGAAGTTATCAGGTTACTGGTTGGGTCAATAATACGTACGTAAATATCATGCGAACCTTTTTCGGCAACCGCATTGCTGGCTACGGTAAAGTTTATCTTTATTTTTTTAGCCGGGCTTGCGCGTGTTACATCAACTTCCTTACCTGATCCTTTTATTTTATAAGCAACAACATTGGCAACACCAATTTTTAGGGCCGATGCGATTTTTACTTTATTATCCAGGTCCTGATTTTGCTTTTGCAGGGTATTGGTTTGTTGTGTAAGGTCGCTTGCTTTTTGGCTAACAGCAGTTAAGTTTGTTTTTAAGGTATCTCGCTCGGTAGTTAAAGAGGCGTTTTGTTTTTTAAGCTCTTCCAGGTCGGCAGTGTATTTGGTAACAAAATATCTTAACTGTTTTACATCTTCCTGTGCTTTACCTAATTCGGCAGCGGTTAATTTTCCTTTAGCTAATTCACCTCTTAAAACTTTGATCTTACTTTGCAGCGAATCGTTTTTAGCCTGCATTTCTGCCGACATACGGGTTTTACCGGCATTTACCTGTTCAACCTGTGCTTCAAGGCTGTCCAGTTCTGTTTGCAAACGGGTCTTCTCATCATTTTGATATACAATTTTCTCGTCTGAATTATTTTTCTTCATGTACAGGTACACATCGGTGCCTAATAATGCCAGTATTACTACGATCAGAAAATATATGACATTTGAATTTTTTTTAGGCGGTTGTCCTGATTGATCTGTCGATTGATAGTCCATAAAAATTAATGTTTTAATTTAAAGCAGTAAAACAATTACCACTTGTTAATAATTTATAATACGTAAAAAAAGCAATTTTATGATAAATTGTTTGCTTGGGAATAGGTTTTCTGCATTGATTATGGGCTAAATTAACTACAAAAAGCGTAAAACGCAATAATTATCTGTCATAATAAAACTGCTTTGGAGTGAGTTTATATCTTTACAGTTTTAAAATAACCCGCTTTTAATGCATTATTCCCGCCTGTTTACCATCTTTATTTTAACCATTTCTGTTCTCACCAAAGCAACAGCACAAACCCCGGCAGCACCCGTTTATAAAGCCGACCCCAAACGCGAATTTAGGGGAGTATGGATAGCCACCGTAGAAAATATTGACTGGCCGACTAATAAGTTTACCCCCGCTCCATTGCAAAAACAGCAGTTGCAAAACATTTTAGATGCGCACCAGGCAACAGGTATTAACGCAGTAATGTTCCAGGTAAGGCCCGCTGCCGATGCATTTTATTTAAAAAGCCGCGAACCATGGTCAAAATGGCTTACCGGCCAGCAAGGCCAGGCACCTTACCCTTTATATGACCCATTGCAGTTTGCTATTGACGAGGCTCATAAGCGCGGCATGGAACTGCATGCCTGGTTTAACCCTTACCGCGCTACTAACGATGGAAAATTTTCGGCGTTAAGCCCTAAGCATATCACTAATACCAAACCCGAATGGTTTATGGTGTATGGCGGCATCAAATTATTTAATCCGGGCATACCCGAGGTACGCGAATATATTGTACAAGTGATATTGGATGTGGTGGATAATTATGATATAGATGGTGTGCATATGGATGATTACTTTTACCCATATGCCATTGCCGGGCAGCATATCAATGACGCCGATGCTTTTAAAAAATATGGCGGCGATTTTACGGATATAAAAGATTGGCGCAGAAATAATGTGGACCAACTGATCCATATGCTTACTGATAGCATTCACAAACACAAGCCACGATTAAAATTTGGTATTAGTCCGTTTGGCATTTGGGCCAATAAATATCAAAATCCTGATGGTTCAGATACACATGGCGGAGATTCGTATTACGAACTATATGCTGATGCCCGTAAATGGATGAAAGAAGGATGGCTGGATTATATTAACCCGCAACTTTACTGGCCTATAGGCTATCCGAATGCTGAATTCAGGAAACTGGTTGATTGGTGGAGCGATAATACTTACAATCGCCATTTATATGTGGGTCACGCAGTTTATCGTATAAATGAGCGCAAGGTTACCAACTTCAAACATCCGGATGAAGTACCTAACGAAATTAAACACCTGCGTGCCAATCCACGGGTGCAGGGTAGTGTGTTTTTTAGCTCTACTTCGCTTTTAAACAACTTGCTTGGGTTTACCGATTCGCTTAAACAAACTTATTACCGGCATCCTGCATTGCCACCGGTTATGCTATGGCTTGATTCTGTACCACCAAATACCCCGCGTAATGTAACCGCGAAAGCCCAAAATGGCTCGGTGTTACTTAACTGGGAAACACCACTTTTAGCACAGGATAAAGAACCGGTTTATGGCTATGTGATATACAAGTTTGAAGGGATAGAGAAACCTGACATTAGCGATCCTAAAAACATATTGCATATACAATACAACACGGATACAACTTATGCAGATAAAGCCGTATCACCAGGCAAAACATATTCATACATTATTACAGCGATAGACAGGCTTAAAAACGAAAGTGATAGATCGCCTGCTATTGCGGTTACTGCCAGGTAGTGGGCAGTTAATGGCGACAGTTGGCAAGCTTAATTTTTAAATTTACATTATCTTGCCTCCTGATTCTTATATCTTGATTCTTAAATAATGAGGGCTGTAATACAACGCGTTTCTGAAGCAAGCTGCAAAGTTGATGGCGAAATAACCGGGCAAATAGGCCCCGGCTTATTAGTTTTATTAGGTATTGAAGAGGCCGATACTGATGAAGACCTGCAATGGCTTGCTCAAAAAATTGTAGCCATGCGCATTTTTGGCGATGAGAATGGCTTAATGAATAAGGCATTGGCCGATGTTGATGGCAATATTTTATTGATCTCGCAATTCACCTTGTTTGCTCAAACCAAAAAAGGCAACCGTCCATCATTTATCCGTGCTGCAAAACCGGATAAGGCCATACCGATGTATGAGCAAATGATAAAAGCATTATCAATGTTAACAGGCAAAACAGTAGCGACAGGAATATTTGGCGCGGATATGAAGGTATCGTTATTAAACGATGGCCCGGTAACGATAATGATGAACACCAAGGATAGGGATAATTATTAGTTTATTAGTTATGGAGATCAAACAAGCGCAACAATTAGTAGACAACTGGATAAAAACAACCGGTGTTCGTTATTTTAATGAACTGACCAATACAGCAATGCTGATGGAAGAGGTTGGCGAGGTTGCGCGTATAATGGCAAGACAGTATGGCGAGCAATCATTTAAAAAATCAGACACCGAGGTTAATCTCGCCGATGAAATGGCCGACGTATTATTTGTGCTGATATGCTTAGCCAATCAAACAGGCATTGACCTTACCGAAGCGCTGCAAAAAAACATGGAAAAGAAAAATATCCGTGATGCCGACAGGCATAAGAATAACGAAAAATTAAAGTAGCAATGGCAGTTTTTACTGCTACTGCAACTTAACTAAAGCATCCCCTTCCAATACCGGAATTGCAGTAGTGGTATCTACATTTAAACAAAAAGCAATATCGGCCTCAATACCTAATTTTTTAAGGTGTTCGCTATGCGATGTCTTTTTCAGGTAACCGTCTAAATCATTTTTAGCAAGCTGGTATAAATCAAATGAAGCTATTGCCGGATCATCGGCTACAAATGTTGCTGATTGTAATTGCGCTACTACAGCACCTGCAAACAACGTATCTTCCAGGTTAAAATTCCCCTTCCAGCCCGAGCATACTAACAATATATTTTCCTCTTGTTGTTTTAGCCAGTTGCAAAGCGCGGTTAAATTTAAAAACGAGCCCAAAACTATTTTCTTTGCTTTGCGCGATAAGTGCAGCGCATGAGTGCCGTTAGTAGTAGTTAGCACAATTGTTTTACCCGCTACTTTATCTTTACTGTAGGAAAATGGCGAATTACCAAAATCAAAGCCAGGTACTATTTCACCATCCCGTTCGGCAGCTAATAAATAGCTGGGTTCTTTTTCTTTATAGGCACTACATTCTTCCACCTGCGATACCGGTATAATAGCCGTCGCGCCATTTTCAATACCATAGCAAATGGAGGTGGTAGCCCTGAAAATATCTATTATTACAACTATAAAATCTTCCACGTTATATAGTGGCAGTAAAGAGGGGGTTAAGCAAACTTGTAATTTATTGGCCATTTTGTAGGTCTAAGCATTATCAACAATTTATTAACTGTTAATAAGCCTTAATGTGTTCGGCAAAATTAATATTATAAATCAGTTTATGATAAAACCTCTTCGCTAACCGGCAGCAAGGATTGATAAAAGTCAACAAGATTATCTATAACGGTATTCAAATTGTGCTGTTGTTCGATGAGTTTGCGCGCGTTTAAGCCAATTTGCTTACAATACTCCTCATCAACTATGCAACGTTTAATGGCATGATAAAACTCGTCGCGGTTATTAGCTATAATTATATTTTTCCCGTCCTCAAAATTAATGCCTTCGGCCCCGAGCGTGGTGCTGATAATACATTTCTGCATAGCCATGCCTTCAACAATTTTAACACGCATCCCCCCGCCGGATAATAAAGGCACTATCATGATAGATTTGCTGTTTACAAACTCCAGCGCGTTATCAACTTCGCCCTGTATAAAAATTTTACCCAAAGCTTCATAATCATCAAACCTATCGGGTATATCATTGCCGGCTACATAAAGTTTCACATTCAGTTCGCCATCTGTAAAATCTTTAAAAAAACTTTCCAAAAACCACTCCACACCTTCACGGTTAGGTAACCAGTCTAATGATCCTAAAAAGAACAGGCTTGGAAACTCTGTTTTGCTAAAATCAGGGTTATAATTTTCTAAACGTATGCCTACGGGCAAAACGGCTACAGATATTTTTGTTCCATAACTTAAAATGGTATTTTTATCCTGACCGGTAAATACGGCAATACCGTCAAATTTATTAAGCTGCTCCAACTCATAATTTTTTATGCGCTTGGCATGCATTTTAAGGTATGACTTTTTGAAAGGATCAGATTTTTGAAGTGACAAACGCTCCCAAACCTGGTTCTCGATATTGTGTGTTCGGTAAATGAGTTTAGCTTTTGACTTTTTGCGAATAGCAGAAAGATAAAGCGATACCATTAGCCCCTCAAACTGGATAATATCATAATCGGTTTCTGATACTTCTTTTATCAATAATTTTTCAAATTCTACGTCGTAATACCGGTTAATATTAAATGACGAGCGGCTAAATAAATTAATGGCCACTTCCAGCATAGAAACACTGATATCAATGGGGTGAACCTTGTATTTTATTTTGCCTTTCAGTTCTTCGTCCGGCGAATGGTCTTCGTGGTTTTTTTTGGCGTTTAATGACATTAATGACACTTCGTGACCCAGGCGCACTAACCCCTTAATGGTATTGCATACCACTATCTGGTAGCCGCCATTTTGAGGGAACGGTACACGATTTGTTAATATTAATATCTTCAAAACGGTTAATTGGTTTTAAACAAAATTAACTAAATAGCTTGTAGAATCAAGCTTTAACGTGGCTAATGAATCAGCGTAATGTAAAAGTTACTATCAGTAATTTTCGGGTTGTGGTTTTTCTTTTTCGCCCGGCATGGTTACTTTGAAAGTAAGGCGGTGATAGGGTGTAAAGCCTATGCTTAATACTGTTTTGCGATGTTTAATTGAAGGATAGCCTTTATTACTGTGCCAATCGTATTCAGGGTGCTCCCGGGCTATTTGTTTCATATAATCATCCCGGTAAGTTTTTGCCAGGATGGATGCGGCAGCTATACTGAAGTACTTTGCATCGCCGGCAACGATACATTTATGCGGCATATCGCCATATTTATTAAAGCGGTTACCGTCAATAATTAAAAACTGTGGTTTTAAATGCAGCTTATCAATAGCCCTGTGCATAGCCAGGAAAGAGGCATTTAAAATATTGATCTCATCAATCTCCAGGTTATCAACCGATGCTACCGCGTATGCAATTGCTTTTTGCTCAATCTCTACCCGTAATGCGTACCTTACATCTTCAGTAAGTTGCTTGGAATCATTTAACAAGTGGTGGTCAAAATCATGCGGTAATATAACGGCCGCGGCAAATACCGGCCCTGCAAGGCAGCCACGTCCTGCTTCATCACATCCTGCTTCAATTAACTCGTGTTGGTACCTTGCTAATAACATTCCCCAAATATCCAGCTTTTAAGGCAAAAACCAATTATGATATACGCAAAGTAAGCAAGGTTATATCATCAATGGGTTTACCTTTAATAGTGATATTTAAATGATCCATTAATGATTTATTCAACCTGTCTGGCGACAGCTGATTATGTGTAATTATAAAATCGATCAATGTTTCCTCTTCCCAAACGTTGCTGCCCGATGTTTCAAAGTCCAGCAAGCCATCGGTATAGTTAACAATTAATGTGTTGGGTTCAATATCTATTTCGCCTTCATTTAAAAACGGAAGCTCTTCAAACGCGCCAATCATTGTAGTACCCAGCTTAAGCGTTACAGCTTTGCCGTCACAATACAATATGGGTGGGTTATGGCCGGCATTAACATAATTTAGCTTGCGTGTTTTTTCATTGTATTTGGCAAGGAATAAAGTGATAAATCTTTCACCCTTAGTATTACTAACCACCTTTTGATTAAGGCGCTCAACCATATTAGTTAAATCATTCTCTACAGTAGCCCATGCATGTAAGCTTGCCTGGAAATTAGCCATTAATAATGCCGCCGACATTCCTTTTCCGGATACATCAGCTATGCACCATAAAAACTCATGATCATTAAGCCTGATGAAATCGAAGTAATCGCCACCTATATTTTGATGGGGCAGGTATTGTGCCCCTATTTCAACACTATCATCCTTATGTGCTCTTAATGGAATTAGCATATTTTGTACTTCAACTGCCAGTTCCATTTCACGTTGAAAACGTTCGGACTGTAAACGCTGCCTAAAAAGTTTTTTATTCTCCAGTGCCACCACAATAACGTTTACAAGTGTCTGAATAAAATTCAGATCATTATCGGCCATCTCATCGGTAGTATTAAAATCGCCGATAAGGGCATAGGCAATCGCCGTGTTTTTATGATAGATGGGGATGAAATAATCGTATTGTTGCAATACGGAGTGCTTATGGCCGGCAAGCGAAGTTGGTTGTTTTATTTTATTAAGGATAAGGCAGGCACTATGCAAAACATGGGTATGCTCAATATCACCGCCATATTTAGAGATACACATAAAGCTGTTATCTTTTTCTATTAAAAAGCGGAACCTGCCTACCTGCAGGTAATTTTGCATGATAGCCTCCAGCATTTGAATCAGTGCCGGGGTAGATGTATTTTTGTTAATGGCCCTTGTTATTTCCAACAGGGAGTTTAACTCCGACTGTCTTTTTAATAGTAACCGTATTAAGTCGTCTTCGCCTGAAGTTGGGCTTATGCCTTGCATCGGAATATCATGGAAGCATCTAAAATAGAAAAATATATTTTAAATAATAGCACATTTAAATTTTAATAGTACAGGTTGTACAAACATAGTTTAACAAAGCAAGTAATTTATCTTACCATTCTACCCTTCCATGCATATTTACCTGTATTGCCCCGCAACCCAATGTATGCCAGGTATATAATATGTACGGGCGAAAGCAGTATTAACAAAAAAACAAGATTTGCTCGCCTGAAAAAGTAAATTATGGGCATTATGCAAAGCAGCTCAAATGCGGCTTTTAATATAAACTCCAATAAAAACAGCCTTAAAAAGTAACCGTTGTAAAAGCCTATACAAATATTCGCGATGAGCGATAGATTAAACAACCATATCCCTACCGCCATAGCCACCACCTTTTTATTTTTGTACTTTGTTGATTTTGATGCCCAGCGGCGGCGTTGTTGTATAAACTCATGCAGGTTATGCTTGGCGTGCGTATAAACAATAGCCTCCCGCAGTTTTAAAAATCCAATCCTGCCGGGATAACGTTCTGCTACCTTTTGCAACAATAGCTCATCGTCGCCCGATGCCAGGTCGTCAATTCCGGTAAAGCCACCCACTTCGTAAAACACATCTTTACGATAAGCAAAATTGGCACCGTTACAGGTAGATGCCCGGTTATTGCCGATAAATGCTGCACCAATGCCTATTAAAAACGAAAACTCCAAGGTTTGCAGGCGTTCAAATAAGGACTGTTCCTCAAAATACGTTACCGGCGACGAGATCATTACCAGGTCGTTCGACTCATAATAATTCACAACCGAAGAGAGCCATTTAGTTCCCATACGACAGTCAGCATCAGTAGCTACCATAAAATCGCCCGAGGATAACGCGATGGCCTTTGCGATAGCTTTCTTTTTGTAAGAGTTTAGCGGCTTATCCTCTTTTAATTGCAATAGCGTAATACCCCGATCTGCATAGCTACTGATAATTTCGGCTGTACGGTCATTTGAATGGTCGTCAACAATGATCACTTCTGTTAACTCCTTAGGGTAATCCTGGGCTAAAATATCCTCAATGGTATAACGTATCCGTTCTTCTTCATCGCGGGCGGCTATCAATATGGTTACCTTAGTTGAAAGCGTTTTATTGTTTGCTACGGGCCTTTTTAATTTCCCCCAACCTATAATAACATAAGTTAATACCACGAGGTAAAGGCTTAAAAGCAGCAGCGAAATTATGCTATACAGTACGATCAAAGAAGTTGAGCTTTAAATTAAATATGATGCCTAAAATAGCGGGAATTATTAGATTAATAAACCAAATAGCGCTAAATACTGCAACTACGGCCACCTGTTGATTAGTAATATAGCCAAAAACAGTAGCAGCGACACCACTTCGTACTGCTACGTCCAGTAAATCAAGCGATGGCAGGGCCGATTGTATAATGAAAACAATAAAGGTCATCATCAAAATTTCAAATGCGCCAAGCTGCGGTATAAACAAATGGATAAG
>Ga0207153_1150_pt1 | contig 13914 bp, 10 predicted proteins | sample Alteio_BWMinHeat_27_FD_153580 | JGI IMG/M metagenome (GOLD analysis project Ga0207153, IMG submission 153580) | Enriched cells from forest soil in Barre Woods Harvard Forest LTER site, Petersham, Massachusetts, United States -... | ecosystem: Environmental > Terrestrial > Soil > Temperate forest >...
CGGCAGAAATTGGACTAGGCAAGCTGGTGGATTTGAAGAAGGAAACTTTCGTAGGCCGCGAAGCGCTGGTGCGGGAAGCGAAAAAAGGCGCGGAACGAGCGCTAGTGGGATTGGAAATCAATTGGAACGAGGTCGAAGCGCTCTACGAAAAACTGAAAATGGCGCCGCAAGTGCCGAGCATGGCGTCACGCGTAGCTGTGCCCGTTTATCGCAACGGCCGGCAGGTTGGAAAGGCCACTTCGACCACGTGGTCGCCCACCCTCAAAAAAATGATCGCGCTGGCGTGCGTAAGCCGGGAGAGCTCCGCAGTTGGTTCGAGGCTTAGCATCGAGATGACCGTCGAAGCTGTGCGCCAGACGGTTTCCGCAAAAGTCGTGCCCATGCCGTTCTTCAATCCGCCAAGAAAAACGGCTGTGCCGACCATCTAGCGCGCGCCCAAGCGTGTCTGCTTCAAACTCATTCTCCACGCCAATTCGAATGGCAGGCCTCATTGGGTCAGGCGGCTGTATTTTTTCAGGATGGCGCGGAGTTGGTCGTGGGGCAGCGCGCGGACGCGATGATTTTCGATGCCGGTCATGGTTTCGGCTGCGATCATGGCGTTGATGATGGCTTCTTCGGTGGCCTGGACGGTGGCGGCAAAGACCGGCTCGATCTTGTCGTTGGGCAGCATTTTCAGGTCGACCACTTTGTCGGGGGCGGCCGCGCCGGGATTGGCGGTGGAGAAGGCGATGAAAATGTCGCCGGAGCCGTTGCCGGAGACGCTGCCGTCACGGCCTAGCCCGAGAGAGACGCGGCGCGCGAGGCGCTTGAGCTGGTGCGCGACCAGCGGAGCGTCCGTGGCAACAACGACGATGATCGAGCCATGGTCGTCATTAAGGAATGGAGTTCCCGCGTAAGGATCATCCGCATCAATTTCCCTGCCTACTGGAATTCCGGCGATGCGCAGATTGTTTCTTGTGCCGTAGTTGCACTGCACAAGAACTCCAACCGTGTAGCCGCCTGCTTTCGCGTCGAGCTTGCGCGAAGATGTGCCGATGCCGCCTTTGAATCCGTTACAAACCATTCCGGTGCCACCGCCGACGGCGCCTTCTTCAACGGCACCGTTGTGCGCTGTATCGATGGCGTGAAAGGCATGCTCGGGCTTGACGTGAAAGCCGTTGATGTCGTTGAGCCAACCATCCCAGGTTTCCGCGACGACAGGGAGCGACCACCAATATCCGGTGGGATCGGGCTGGCCGTGATTGACGCGCCATTGAACAACGGCGTCTCGCACGACGCCGACGCTGTGGGTGTTCGTGATCATCACCGGGCCTTCGAGGAATCCGGACTCTTCGACCCACGTGGTACCAGTCATTTCACCATTGCCGTTGAGCGACCACCATCCGGCAAAAACGGGATTGTTCATGGAATCCTTGCCGCGCGGGAGAACCGCGGTGACGCCGGTTCGAATCGGGCCCTTGCCCACCTGAAGTTTTCCTTCACCGGAAATCAGCGTGGTGTGGCCGACAAGAACGCCGGGAACATCGGTAATGGCGTTAAGAGGGCCAGGCGCCCCGTCAAAAGGCACGCCGAGATCACGCGCGCGCGGCTTGACAGGCGGCTTCTCTTGAGCAGAAACAACCGTGACCCCGCCGATGAAACAAAGTAAGAGTGCTGGAACACGAGAATAAATGGAACGAATCATGGATTGTTTTTCTCCCAGGAGGATCGAGCCGCACCCAATAAATCCGTGTTCTTCCGCACTGCCTGCTCCAGCAGTGCCGCTTGCTGTGAAGCCAGTTTCCAATCTTGTTTCTCGACGGCCTCAGTCAAGCCGGGAAACTCCAAGTGCGCGTACGTGTATCGTGAAGAATAGAGAAGATGCCGGAACCACGGGCGTCCCGGAATGCCCGCGGGATCCAGCCAGTTGGCTTCGACCTGAAGAAGCTGGGTATTGAGGTGCTGCAGTTTTTCAGGTGAGGCTTGACCAAGCAGGAGGTCATGCGCTGCGGCGGCGTGCAACGCCTTGCCTTCCTTTTCGAACTCGGCGATTCGGGCATGAAGCTTTTTCAGATCGAGAGGAGACTTCAGACTATTTTTCTGTTCCAGCTCGTGGAGGAACTGTTCCAGCGCTGAGCCATTGACGCCGAAATCAAATGGAAGAAGGTCGGCGTTGGCAAGGCGCAGGGCGATGAGACCCCACATGCGCGTGAGCGTAACGTGATATTCGAATGTGGGATCTCCAATATGCGTCATCCAGTAGTGGTCGTCATACATGGAGTGATACACGCCGTACTCTCCGCTAAATCCGAGATTGATCACTGGACGGCCGAGATGATTCAGAAAAACGGTATGATCGGAGCCGCTGCCGATACGCGTCTCGACGAGCTCACTGTCCGAGGGCGGCGCGGCCGCCTTCGAATTCCTCATGCGGGTCGCGCGCCATGCTTCGTAGAGAGATTTTCCGGAAGGCGCGCGAACATCTTTGGAAGCTTCCACGAGCATTGGAGCAAGCGAAGCAACGGCGGAAGGCGAGAAGCTGAGGCCCTCGGGGCCCGCTGTTGTTGCCGCTCCGGCGACCGAAGAATCCACGTTGATGTAGGCGACGAGTTTTTTCTTCAACTCGTCCGCAAATTGCTCACCCCATTCCGTCGAGCCCGTCAGGCCGTACTCTTCTCCATCCCAACTGCAGACGACGATCGTGCGGCGCGGCTTAGTGCCCCGCTGTTTCAATTCACCGAGCGCGCGCGTGAGCTCCATCATCGAACTTGTGCCGCTGGATGGATCCACGCCGCCGAAAGCCCACGCATCGCGATGATTGCCGAGCAGCACCCATTCATCGGGAACTTCGCTCCCGCGGATGCGCGCCTCGACGACCGTGTAAGGTTGCAGGCTCGTGTCCATGGCCACTTTCACGTGGACTCTGACAGCGCCGGTGAGTCGATAAGTGATCGGCAAAGCTCCTTGCCAATCCTTCGGAGCTTCGGGGCCGTTCATATTTTCCAGCAGCGGTTTGGCATCTCGCCAGGAAAGTGGAAGCCCCACAATTTTTGGGAGCGACCGCGCTTCTTCCAGAGGAATGTGTTTGGCGCCAGGCACGGAAGCCCAGCCGGGTGTCGTTGGATCGCCGGGAACTATGTAGTCGTAAGTGATCGATCCGCGCTGGATGTGGCTTTCGGGCCCCCACGGGCCATCCGGAAAAACCTTGCCGCGCGCCCAGCCGTCTTCGGCCGGATCGGAATAAATCAAGACCGCAGCCGCGCCTGCGCGCTCCGCGGTAAGCGCTTTGAAACCGCGATAGCTATAGGGATTCGAATAGCGGACCAGCACGATTTTGCCCTTCACGCTTATCCCGTTTTTGCGAAGGACGTCGTAATCTTCAGGATTTCCGCTGTGTGCGTAAACCACTTCCGCGGTAATGTCCCCCGAAGCGGAAAAACCAAAATAAGAGCCGGAAACGGCGGGATTCTTCGTGTCAGGGTCCGCGCCGTAGGGATCTTCGCGCAATCCTGCGGTGTAAGCGACAGGCGCAATCATCTCCAGGGAAACACTCCGCGGGCGCGAGTGCAGAACATCGTAGTGCCGCAGCGTGACGACTTCCCAGCCTTGCTCGCGCCATTCGTCCGCGATGAATTCGGCCAGCTGGTTATTGCGCTCGGAACCGGCCGGATGGGGCTCGGCAGTGAAGGTGCGGTGCCACTCGCGCGCTTTCTCCGGCGAGGGAATCAACTGAAAAGCATCTTCCAGCTGGTACTCGGCTTCGGCATGTTGGGCACTGAAACCGAGGATAGGGGTGCTTATCCGGCCGCCGCTGCCGCGCTGGGTGAAAAACGGAGACACGAGCGCCACAAGCGAGCAGCAAACAATCAATAGGGTGTTTCGAAAAAGGCGCATTGTCTTTCACTCCGCCGAACAAAATTTACGAGCGGGCCCCAAACCAAGATGAGCGAAATCGTGAATCAAGATGGAAACACTTTTGCCAAAGCCGCGTGGAGTGCACGGGGAATCAGCGCGGATTCATCCGGCGAAATCGTGAACGGCGGTGCAAGAAGAATGTGATCGCCGCGCAAGCCGTCCACGCACCCTTGCGTCGGATAGGTCAACACATTTTCTTCCAGGCAAGCTTGTCGAACTTTTTCCGCAATGTTTTCGGATTTGGGAAAAGGCTCGCGCGTGGCTTCGTCCTTGACGAATTCAACACCGAGGAGCAAGCCCAGGCCGCGAACATCACCGACATGGCGATGCGGCAAAAGCGAAGAAAGACCATCGCGCAGATTTTTCCCCGCGGGCGCGACGCGCTCGAAAAGTTTGTGCGATTCCAGATAATCGAAAACGGCATTGCCCGCGGCGGTGGAAACCGGATGAGCCTGGTAGGTGAACCCGTGCATGAACGCGCCGGACCCGCGTTCGAACGCTTCGACGACGCGCGCGGAAACGAGCACAGCGCCGAGCGGCGCGTAACCACTGGCAATTCCCTTCCCCACCAGAATCATGTCCGGCTCGATGCCCCAATGCTGAACGGCAAACGGTTTTCCCGTGCGGCCCATGCCGGTCATCACTTCGTCAGCGATCAACAAAATTCCATTCTTGCGGCAAAGTTCGGCAATTCGCTCGGCGTAGGCTTCGGGCGGAACGGCGGCGCCCAGTGTTGCGCCCACGACCGGTTCAAAAATAAAAGCAGCGGCGTCATTTCCTTTGCTCCCCTGCAAATGCGTTTGCAAGTCGTCCGCACAGACGAGCTCGCATTGCGGAAACGTCTTTTCGAACGGGCAGTGGTAGCAGAAGCACGGAGCGATGTGCCCCCAATCAGCGATAAGCGGCTCGTACGGCGCGCGGCGTGCCACGTTTCCGCTGACGGACATGGCGCCCAGCGTACTGCCGTGATAGCTCTGCCGTCGCGAAAGCACGCGGTAGCGATTCTTCTGGCCGGTTTCGAGATGATATTGCCGCGCCAACTTGATGGCCGTCTCGGTGGCTTCGGAGCCGCCGGAAGTAAAGTACACGCGGCCGCCGCTGCGAAAATTGGGCGGAGCAACCGCTAGAAGCCGCGCAGCGAGCTTTTCCGCAGGTGCCGTATGGAATTGCGAGGTGTGCGCAAAAGCGATATGCGAAGATTGCTCGGCCATGGCGCGGCCGATTTCCGGGACGCCATGCCCGATGCCGACGACCGCGGCCTGGCCGGCCGCGTCGAGGAATCGGCGCCCGTCCGAAGCGACGATCCAGCAGCCCTCGCCACGCACTGCAATAGGATAAGTTTTTTTGAAATTGCGGGAAAAAAGCCCGCTGTTCGTCGCCATGAGTTGCCCGGGCAAAGATTGTAGCAGAGTCGCAAGTCCCGGCAGTGAGGCGGGAGCGGACTTGTGCTACGCTGGCGCCACTTCAATTGATGATGATGCGAAAAACTCCATGCAAATTTATGAAACGGCGGAAGTGCGCTTGACGGATTCCGCGCAAGGACTGGTTCGGACGATCGGGCGCTGGAGTCTGGTCGCGCTGATCATTAATACTATGATTGGCGCGAGCATTTTTGGGCTGCCGGCGTTGATTGCGGCGCGGCTGGGCAGCCGTAGCCCGCTGGGATTTCTGGCGGCGTTTGCGGGAATCGCCGTCATCGCGGCATGCATGACGGAAGTGGCGTCGCAATTCCGGGAGGCGGGCGGACCATATCTTTATGCGCGAGCGGCGTTCGGACGATTCCTTGCGATTCAGAATGGATGGCTGACGTGGCTCTCGCGGATCGCGGCGGTTTCCGCGGTGGCCAACCTTTTTATCACGTATCTCAGCGAATTCTTTCCGGGCGTGAAGACGCCCTTGGTAAGGGCTGCGATCCTGACAATTCTAATTGGCTTTCTTGCTGCGGTGAACTATCGCGGAGTGACCGGCGGAAACTGGATCAGCAATTTCTTCACGGTGACCAAAGTAACGCTTCTCGGATTCTTCATCGTTGCGGGATTTGTGGCTCTTCTGCTGCGTCCTGAAATCCGAGTAACGCCGCCCGCAGTGCCGGCCTCGGCTGCGAACTGGTTTGAGGCCCTGCTGTTGATGATCTATTCCTATGGAGGATTTGAAGCTGCGCTGATCGCTTCAGGGGAGACGCGCGATGCGCGTAGAGACATTCCATTCGCGCTGCTCACGGCCATTGCGGCGACGACACTTCTGTATATTGCCGTGCAATATCTGGTGATTCACACGATTCCGAACGCGGGCGCTTCGGGTGCACCGGTGGTGGACTCGGCGCGGCGGTTTCTTTCGCCGCTGGGCGTGCAGATTGTTGCGGCGGGGACGCTGGTCTCCGCGTACGGGTATCTCAGCGCGAATATGCTGCACACGCCGCGCATCACCTTTGCCATGGGCGAACGAGGAGATTTCCCGGCGTTCTTCGGGAAGATTCACACGCGCTTTCGAACACCGCATCTTTCCATTGTGATCTTTGCGGCCGTGCTGCTGCTTTTTTCGATCGCGGGAAATTTCAAGTGGAATGCGATGCTCTCCAGCGTGGCGCGGCTATTTGTGTACGGCTCGGTCGCCGCGGCACTGCCGGTACTGCGGAAGAAACAGCCGGAGGCGGAGCGGTTCAGGCTTCCCTTCGGCAACATGTTTGCAGCGCTCGCGTTGCTTTTCACGGGAGTGCTGGTGACGCGGATGCAGCGGGGAGAACTCATCGTAATTACCATCACCGCAGCGCTTGCGTTTGTGAACTGGATTTGGGCGCTGCGGCAAGCCGATTCGGCCGAAGCCGAAGGCTAATTCTCGCGCGGGCCTCGAGGAAACTATCACCATTTTGGCGGTTGCGCGCGGCCTTACAGAATGAGATTCCAGTGGCGAGCAAAGACAGTGCGCTGGAGAAACACCTATGACGAAAAAAAGAATAGGTGAGGCCTGGATGCCCGCAGATGCATACGGCCGCGCCATGCCGAAGTTTTCGCTGAATCTGCTGGTGCGCGATGTGGAGCGATCGATTCTCTTTTACAGAGACATACTTGGCGCAACCGTGCGTTACGCAGATCAGGATTTCGCGGCCCTAATTCTCCAGGGCGTCGAGTTCATGCTGCACGCCGACCATAGCTACGACCATCACCCTCTTTACCAGCGATTGAAAACCAGCGGACTGCGCGGGACCGGCGCGGAAATACGCGTTATGGGAATCGATCCGGACGCGGCGGAAAAAAGAGCAAGAGCTTCGGGAACGAAAATCATTCAAGCCACAATGGATTTTCCGCACGGATGGCGCGACGTGATGCTCGAAGATCCAGATGGCTATATCTGGGCCGTGGGCGTGGCAATTCCCTGAATACAAACGGACTTTCCTGTTGGAATTGAATCGGAAACGATACAATAGGCGCGCTTCTGCGTCGAATCCATTGACCTGCCATTGTGTGCGAGGAGAGAGCACGATGAATCGCGTCCTTCTGCGTTGTAGTTTCGCTTTCACGTTGTTCTTGGCCGCCGGTTTTTCCGTTGTGGCGCAAGAAGGGGCAAAGCGTCCCATTACTTTTACGGACATGATCGGCATGCATCGCGTTGCCGAGGCGCAGGTTTCGCCGGACGGAAAATGGGTGGCCTACACGTTGACCACGCCGGACATGGAAGCGAACCGTGGCGCGAGCAATATCTGGATGGTGGAAACAGCGGGCGGCGCCGAACTGCAACTGACGCGGAGCGGGCACGACTCTTCGCCGGTATGGGCGCCGGATGGAAAAACGCTGGCGTTTCTTTCTTCGCGGAGCGGAGATTCACAAGTGTATTTGCTGTCGATGGATGGCGGCGAAGCGCATCCGCTGACGAAACTTTCGACGGGCGCGGACCTGGTGAAGTGGTCGCCGGACGGAAAGACGATTGCGTTTGCATCGTCAGTCTACCCCGATTGCAAAGACGATGAATGCAATCGCAAGCGCGACGCGGAAAAAGAAAAGAACAAAGTGAAAGCGCACGTGGCGGAGCATCTTCTCTACCGGCACTGGACGCACTGGAGTGAGGGCAAGCGCAGCCACTTGTTTGTGGTTCCAGTAGATGGCAGCGTGCCGCCGCGCGATCTGACTGCCGGAGCCGATTACGACATTCCGCCGGATGAACGGAGCGGGCCGGGGGACATTAATTTTTCGCCGGATTCCAAAGAGATCTGCTTCACGGCCGTTACCGACGCGATGGAAGCAATCAGTACAAACGGGGATCTGTTCACCGTTCCAGTTGCGGGCGGCGAACCGAAACGTATCACCACGCAAAAGGGATTCGATGGAAATCCGGTGTACTCGCCGGATGGAAAATACATCGCCTATCACGCGCAGCTTACACCTGGGTATGAATCGGACCGCTGGCGCGTAATGCTCTATGAGCGCCAAAGCGGAAAGAATGAAAATATCTCGGAAGGATTCGATCGCAGCGCGAACGACTTGGCCTGGTCGCCGGACAGCAAGACGCTCTATTTCATTGCGGAGAATGAAACGCAAATGCCGGTGTACGCGATGGCGCCGCGCGCGGGCGCGCAGCCGAGACAGATCGTCGCGGATGGTTATAACACGGCAGTTTCCTTTAGCTCCGATGGCAAAACGTTGGTGTTTGAACGCACGAGCCTGATGATGCCGGCGGAGATTTTCGTGGCGGAAGGGGACGGCGGGGCAGCGAGGCAACTCACGCACCAGAATGCAACGATTCTCGCGGGGCTGGAGATGAATGCGCCGGAGACGTTCTGGTTCGAGGGCGCGGAAGGAACGAAAGTGCAGGCGATGCTGATCCGGCCACCGAAATTTGATGCGACGAAAAAATATCCGCGCTTGGAGACTTGCTCGCGGTCACGCAAAATGCCCAAGCTCTCGCAGCCAATCAACAAACGCGAACTTACACGTACGACTCCATGAGTCGTTTGACCTCGGAGAAAAACCCCGAGATGGCCCAAAGCGCCATGACCTACGTCTACGATACGGACGCTACCTGCACGCCCGCCGCGAACGGTGATCTCGTGAAACGCATCGATCCCGTCGGAAACGCGACTTGCTACAAATATGACGCGCTTCATCGCACGACGAGCGCTACCTACTCCGGCACCTACGCCGCCAACAGTCCAAGCAAATTCTTCGTCTACGACGCAGCCACCGTCAACGCTGTCGCCATGCTGAACCCCAAAACGCGCCTCGCTGAAGCGTATACGTGCGCGCCTGCGCAGTGCCCAACGACGAAAATCACCGATATCGGCTTCAGTTATTCAGCGCGTGGGGAAGTCACGGACGTCTACGAATCCACCCCACACTCCGGAACGACCGGGGCCACCTACAATCACTCAAGTGCAGGTTTCTGGCCCAGTGGCGCGCTGAATACGCTTGTCGGTCCCGGCCTGCCAACTCTGACGTTCGGTCCCGACGGGGAAGGTCGCATCAAAACTATTTCCGCGAGCACGGGAGTCAACCCGGTGACCGCCACAAGTTACAACGTGGCCAGCCAACCGACCTCCGTGACGCTCGGTTCTGCCGATTCCGACGCTTTTCAATACGATCCGAACACGTTCCGCCAGACCCAGTACAAGTTCAACGTCGGCGCGCAAAACGTCACCGGTAATCTCACCTGGAACGCTAACGGCTCTCTCGGTACTTTGGCCATCACCGATGCCTTCAACGCGGCCGATACACAGACATGCTCCTACAAGGCCGATGACCTCAGCCGCATCAGTTCCGCCAATTGCGGCGCCATTTGGGGCCAATCGTTTGCTTACGATCCCTTCGGCAACATTTCGAAAACCGTTCTCGCCGGGAGCGCCGGCACCTCGTTCCTGCCCACGTATCAGACATCCCCATCCATCACCAACCAGATCGCCACTTTGCCCGGCAACATTCACCCGACCTACGACGCAAACGGCAACTCGACCAACGACAATTTCAATCAGTACACCTGGGACGCCGAAAATCGCCCCGTCACCGTAAATGGCACCGGTATTGTCCTAACGTACGACGCCCTTGGACGCATGGTGGAACAGGCTCGCGGCACAAGCTATACTCAAATCGTCTACAGTCCCCTCGGCTCCAAGCTCGTAACCATGACCGGCACAACCATTCAAAAAGGCTTCGTGCCGCTCACCAGCGGCGCTTCCGTCGTCTACACTTCCGGCGGTATCGCGTACTACCGCCATTCGGACCATCTCGGCAGCTCCCGTTTCGCCTCTACTCCCGCCCAAACGAAGTACTCGGACACCGCCTACTCCGCCTTCGGCGAACCCTACGCCCCGTCCGGAACCACCGACAATTCCTTCACCGGCCAGGACCAGGACACAATTTCAGGTGCCTACGATTTTCTCTATCGCAAATACGATCCTGGCCAATCCCGTTGGATTTCACCCGATCCTGCCGGCCTCGCCGCCACTGACCGGACTGACCCGCAATCATTTAACAGATACGGTTATGTGCGGAATCGCCCCCTTACCTCGATCGACTTTCGTGGATTGACCTGCTACGCCTTGGACAAGAACGGGGACATAACCAACGAAATCGCGGACCCAGAAATTGACAACGCAGCTGACTGCTCAGATGCAGGCGGCTTCGGTGGTGTGTGGCTCGAAGTGGACACAACTGTCATTGTGAACGGGGATGACAGTGGCCTCCTATCCTCATCGACCTTTGTTGATTACGGCGGCGGTGTCTCCGATTACCTACCAAGCGGCGGGTTTACTTGGAATGGTGTCGGGGTGAGCAAGACATCGAAGACATGTTCGGCGGACGTCTCTGCCGCGGCCACGAAGGCAAGAAACCAGGGATTAAAGACATTTGCGAAGGACATGGCAATCGCTGCGGGCACGGCGTTCGCCATTGGCTGCGCACGCAATGTGCTCATCGGACTTGCAGTAGGAGGCCCCGCAGGTGCCCTCGGAGCCTGCCTTGGGGGAGGGGCCGGATTTGTGGTAGCGCATTTTGCCTTTGAAGTAACAGTATCGGCTGTTCACGGTACACTTGACGCGTACGGCGAGGCCTTCAAGAGCCCGGATTGCAATTGATTTTCGAATGGCTTGAAATAGGAAACGCGCCCAAGACGAGTCGCCCAAATCAGACCAGTGGGGGTCCCTATGCCGTCAGCTGCGGACAACCAAACCGGAGGTTGCACCTATGAATGAGTTTCGGGAGGCCATGAATCGAGAACGAAAAAGCCGCCTCCGTCTACCTGCTCTCCTTGCTATCACAACTGTCGTTGGTATCCTAAATCTCCTAGGCGACTGGTCCCACCACAGTGTTGGGGCGGCGATTCGGACATCCGTCATCTGGTTCCTCGTTGGCCCAGCGCTAGCGTACTGGTGGGTACGCCGAAGTGGAGCGAATCCCAATTGACGGGACTGGGAGGGGCAGACGGGACGTTTCCGGCGGGTGGCCCGGACTGAGAAATCGCGATTCGGCGACACGGTAATCGTCGTGAAGATCACTGCTGCGGAATTTCTCTCGGCACTATAGAGAGACGGAGGATGACCCAGGCTCGGGTTGAGAGCCTGGGTCTTGGGTTGGATGAACGCGGGGTACTGAAGGGACGTTCCGCTTTTCAGGAAAAATGTCCATCGCGAATCCATGCTATTTTTCGAAGGCCGGCTCTTGACCTATCCTCGCCCCTCTCGCTCTCCGAGCTAACTCACAGCAGATGCGGGGTTTGCATCCCGTGCGCTTCGCCGGGACAAGCCACTTATCAGTAATTACTTGACAATAGGTACCCATATGCTATAGTTCTTGCGTTGCCCCGGTTCCCGCCGCAGCCTTGGCGTACGCGAGGTGCCTCACCCCTTATGTGGGCCCGCCAGGTAGTCCTTCAAACTCCCCCAAGACCTTCCCATCCCACCCAATTACTTTCTCGCCAACACCGCGCCTCGCTAAATCCTTTAGCTGCAACACTTGCGCAACCACCCTCTATGTGTTGCAAACAAACGACTTACGCAATCCCTAACTCCTTTAGATGCAACACTTACAAAAAACACGGGGTGACCCCTCAGCCTTCAAACGTTCAAACGTCACAGCGTTCAAACGCTTTTTCAATCCCACCCCTACGCGCTGGCCAGTTCCTTCAGCAGGGCTTTCCCTTTGCGGAACCACGGCCGCTCACGTCTCTGCATGTACCGCGGCAGTGTGCGCTTCTTGGCCTCCAGTTTCTGCAGCCACTCGCGCGCCTCTTCGCGCCGGTTCGCCATCTTCAGAAAACTTGCGTAATTGTAGAGCGCCTCCGTCGTCGTCGAGATTTGCGTCACTTCCACAAACAGCGGGCCGGCACGCTCCAACTGTCCCGTTTGCGCATACGCGTCCGCCAGCAGCCCCGCCGCCCGGTAATAATCGAATTTCCGGTCGGCCGTAACCACGCGCTCCAAGTCTGGAATCGCGCCGGCAAAATCATTCAACCCCAGCGAAGACTTCGCCCGCGAATAAAACGTGTAAATCGAATCGCTTCGCGCCGCGATCGCCTTGGTAAACGCCTCGCGCGACTTCTCAAATTGTTTTTGATCTTTGTACAGTTCGCCCAGCTCTTCGTAATTTGCCGCCGACGGATTGTCCAGGATCTGCGTCTCCACCACTTGGATCCGCGACCGCCGCCCAAATCCCTGAAACACGCCGCGCAGCAGCCCCAGGTCCGGCAGCACTTCGGCAAGGATGTACACCGCGGCTCCAGGCGGTCCGAGAAAAAAGATCACGTAAAACCAATAGTTCTCCGGCCGCCGCCGGATGAAGTGCACAATCGCCAGGCCCTGCACGAGGAATCCCCAGGGATAGAAAAAATGGCCGAGTCCAAACATGGATGACTGCCCTTCCCACCAGCATCGTATTCTCTTACGAACTGGTCAATCGAATCGTCAGCTTCCCCTCAGCAGGAGTTACTGCCCGTGGCGCTCTTGGCTGTTATGATGAACTTCGATGAACCCGATCGAAATGCTCGGCCTCGCCCTCGGCGCCGGATTCTCCTCCGGGCTCAATCTCTACGCCACTGTCGCTACTCTCGGACTTCTCCAGCGCCTCGGCGTGCTCCATCTCCCACAATCGCTGCAAGCCTTGTCCCATCCCTGGGTGCTCGGAGTTGCCATTGCGCTTTACCTGATCGAGTTTTTCGCCGACAAGATTCCGTACTTCGACACCATCTGGGACGCCATCCACACCTTCATCCGTCCACCTGCCGCCGCACTCCTGGCGTTTGCTGCTGCCGGTGGCGCCGCCCCGGAGTGGCGCTGGGGCGCAGCACTGCTAGCCGGGGGAGTGGCCCTTACCGCCCACGGCACCAAAGCCAGCGCCCGCGCCGCCGTCAACACCAGCCCGGAACCATTCAGCAATTGGTTTTTGAGTTTTGGGGAAGACATCCTGGCCGTGTGGCTCACGTGGATGGCCACCGCTCATCCGTTCGCAACAACGATCATCGTCGTCGCGCTGGTCGCGCTTTCGGCGTTCCTGCTCTATCATCTTTTCCGCTTCGCGCGCCGCGCCCTCCAGCGCCTGCTGGAGGCTTGAGCGGTTCACTATTTAACGTAAGTCGCCAGCCAATCCAAAAATGTTTTGTACCAAAACTGGCTGTTCTGCGGTTTCAGCACCCAGTGTCCCTCATCCGGGAAAACGACCAGCTTCGATGGCACGCCCTGCCGCTGCAGAGCGCTGAAAAATTCCAGCGACTGCGTGTACGGCACGCGGTAGTCCCGCTCTCCCGCGATCACCAGAGTCGGCGTCTTGAATTTTCCCAATTCGCTGGCGTACGTCGAAGGCGACCATTTTTTGTAGCTCTCGGGATTTGTCCACGGCGTGCCCTGCATGTCGTGCTCTTCAAACCACAACTCTTCCGTGGCAAACATCGAAACTTTGTCGTAAGTGCTTGCGTGGCTCACGATCGCTTTGAACCGTCCCGTGTGTGTCGCAATCCAATCCGCCATGTACCCGCCGTAAGAACCGCCCGCCGCCGCCAACCGGTTTTCGTCAATGAAAGAATATTTTTTCAGCGTGAAGTTCA
>Ga0207153_1151_pt1 | contig 13831 bp, 13 predicted proteins | sample Alteio_BWMinHeat_27_FD_153580 | JGI IMG/M metagenome (GOLD analysis project Ga0207153, IMG submission 153580) | Enriched cells from forest soil in Barre Woods Harvard Forest LTER site, Petersham, Massachusetts, United States -... | ecosystem: Environmental > Terrestrial > Soil > Temperate forest >...
ATACATCGCTAAAAATGTTTTTACAAAATCGAGCGTGCGTTTACGATCAATCAGGTTTAACAATGGGTCTTCCGCGCGGAAAGTATCCCATAATGAAAATACCGTGTAATAATCAAACCCTTTGGCTGTATGTATTTGCTGATCCAGGCCGCGATACTGCCCGTCCACATCATTATAAATATTAGGGGCAAGCATACAATGGTAAAGCGCGCTGTAAAATGTAGTCAGCTTGATCTTATTATAATCGGGTGTAGCACTTTTTCTTTTAGGCGGATTACGTAGCGTAGGATTTTGATATGGCGCATCTTGTATAGCCTGTTGTGCCGCTGATGGCGCGCCGCCTTCTACCTGTATTTTATTTAACTCATTGTTCCAGGCTGTTTTGGCATCGCGCTCAACCCGTTTGAAATCGAAGTCTGGCATTTCAGTATCAAGGTTTTTTAAAGCCCCTTCGGTACTAACAGAAGAAATACCCACTTTCGAGATCACCTCGCCGGGATTATCAAAGCGGAGATACATCTTGATATTTTTGCCCTGAACTTTGTTTTTACCTTCCTGCAACTGGTTATTTGATGCTATACCGTACGTTTTAAAGGGCTTTGAAAATTTGGCATAGAAATACACATATTGATCGTTTGCCCAGCTTCTTGAGCGGCGCAGGCCCCGTATTTCATGATCATTTATCACCTCTATCCATGAATCAAGCACACGGTCGCGGTGTTGCAGGTCTATGATGATATTAGCCTGTTGGGTATTGGGAAATGTATAACGATGGATGCCCACACGCGTAGTAGCCGTAAGCTCTACATTAATGTTGTATTTATCCAATAGTGTCCTATAATATCCCGGGGAGGCCATTTCATTTTTCTTCTGAAATCCCGAGCTATATTCCGTGTTTTTAAATTGCGGTTCGCCCGTTGTGGGCATAAAAAGCACATCGCAATAATCGGGAATGCCTGTACCGCTTAAATGGGTATGTGAAAACCCGTAAACAACGGTGTCTGTGTAGTGGTAACCCGAACAACCATCCCAACCGGTTAAGCGGGTATCCGGACTTAACTGCACCATTCCAAACGGAAGTACTACGCCCGGGTAAGTATGACCATGGCCCCCGGTTCCTATAAAAGGATCAACAAATTGGGTAAGATCTTTCTTTTTTTGTGCAGAAGCTGTAATAAATAAGGCGACGATAAACCCGGATAAAAATGTACAGCGAAAAAATAGCCTCATTGAATTAGCTTAATGATTGGATTGGCTGTAAAAATAGATTATTTAATCAAAAAATTAAGCCTGATTTTAAACGAATTACAAGAGATCAGATTGTAATATTAATGGATTGTAAAATCATCAGCATCTTTTAGAAAAGGAAATGCCCGCCTTGTTTTTATCAATTCTTCGGCATTGATGGAAAAGGTGTATAAGTCTTCCTCGTCGCGCTTGTAATATACCACATCACCCATCGGGCTGATACACATTGAGTCGCCTGAATGATAAACTTCATTGCCATCATGCCCCACACGATTAAGGCCGATAACATAACATTGGTTTTCTACAGCCCGTGCAGGTATCAAGGTACGCCAATGTAAAGCACGTCGCTCGGGCCAGTTAGCTACAATTAACATGAGGTCGTAGGTTTCATTTACATTACGCATCCAAACGGGGAAACGCAGGTCGTAACAAATCATTGGGCATATTTTCCAGCCCTTTAAATCAACTATCAGCTTTTTCTTTCCGGCAGTATAGGTTTCATGCTCTTTACCTAAAGCAAAAAGGTGGCGTTTGTCATAATATTCATAGCTGCCGTCAGCGCGCATCCATATAAGACGATTGTAGTATTTGCCTTTTTCGCTTATAATAAGGCTGCCTGTTACTACGCAATCATATTTTGCAGCGATGTTTTTCATCCATTGCATGGTAGTACCGTCCATTGGCTCGGCCATTTCTTCGACATTCATGGTGAAACCGGTACTAAACATTTCGGGTAAAATAATAAGATCCGTTTTCTCGCGTATGCCGGATAACCGCAAGGATATATTTTGCAGGTTCTTCCCGGGCTTTTCCCAAAAAAGGTACCCCTGAAATAAAGTTATTTTCAAATTTTCCATAGCGTCGGCAAATAACGTCATACGTAAAACGCAGTATTAAGGTTTAAATTTTATCAGTCGCTCAATAGCATTATCCAAAGTTTGCTGTTTTTTAGCAAAACAAAATCGCAGCACATGATGATCAGTGGCTTGTGTGTAAAAAGCAGAAGTTGGGATAGTTGCCACGCCGGCTTCTTTAGTCATTCTCAATGCAAATTCCATATCATTCTCATCTGATAAATGTCCGTATTTAACTGACTGAAAATAAGAACCATAACAAGATAGTAATTCAAATTGAGTTTCGGCAAGTCCTTTTCTGAAATAGTCTCTTTTTTGCTGAAAAAACCCGGATAGATCTGTATAAACACGTTCATTTTTTAAATATTCGGCAAAAGCGTATTGCATCGGCGAGTTTACGCTGAACACCAAAAACTGGTGCACCTTCCTAAACTCACTCGTTAAAAATGCAGGCGCCATGGTATAACCAACTTTCCAGCCCGTGGCATGAAATAATTTGCCGAATGAGGCTACAATAAAACTGCGCTGTTGCAACTCGGGGTAACGGGCCATGCTATGGTGGGTTTCGCCATCATATATCAGGTGCTCATAAACCTCATCGCTTAAAATTAAAATATCCTGGTTTTTTACAATGGCGCTTAATTCGTCAATATCCTCTTTATGCAAAATGGTTGCCGTTGGGTTATGTGGCGAATTCAAAATAATAAGGCGTGTACGATTGGAGATCAATTTCTTCACCATATCCCAGGGAATGCGATAGTCAGGTGGTGTTAGTTCTAATGATTTAACAATACCGCCCATTAACTTAATTGCAGGCGCGTAAGCATCATAAGCCGGTTCAAAAATTATTACTTCATCGTTAGGGTTAACCACTGCTGTAATTGCGGTAAATATGCCCTGCGTGCCGCCTGCGGTGATAGTTATTTCGGTTACCGGGTCATATTTTGCACCATGCAGCTTCTCGGTTTTTAACGCTATTTCTTCACGCAACGAAAGTAAGCCAGCCATTGGCGCGTACTGGTTATGGCTATCTTTCATCGCTTTACTGATCAGCTCAACCAGTTCAGGTGGGCAATCATAATCAGGAAAACCCTGCGATAAATTAATAGCGCCAACATCTGCCGCCAGGGCAGACATGGTAGTAAATATAGTAGTGCCTACCTGTGGTAGTTTAGTTGTAATGGGTGTCATGCGGCGCCTAAATTAGTGAAAACTAAATAAAGGATGATTTAGGGGCATTTCATTAAAGTAATTTTACTTGTAAATGTTTGATGTGCGCCATAGATTGATTGTTTATATTTTAGCTTTAATTAACTTAGTCAAATGAAGTTACTGAGATATATTCCTATCGTTTTTCTATCAGTTGTTGTAACCGCCTGCCATAATTCAACAAAAAGCACCGTTCCTGTAATCGGTTTTGTTGATGCTTTTGAAGATGCTACCATATCGCAGGCAAGGGTTGGATTTGTAGCTGCATTAAAGCAAAATGGCTTTAGTGAAGATCAAAAAAACATTAAAATAGAGTATAGAAATGCGGAAGGTAGTATCCCGACCTTAACCCAAATTGTTAATTATTATATTGCTGAGCCTGTTGATTTGCTAGCTACCTGCACAACTTTGTCGACCGTAACGGCAGTACAAAAAACTAAAACCGTCCCCATTTTCGAAATGGTTTCGCCAACACCACAGCGAATGAATGTACTGGATGCTAATGACAAGGCTCCGGCTAATTTATTTGGCGCAATGGAAGACCTGCCTTACATCGATACTTCATTTTCCATTATCCCTACTTTGTTAAAGCCTAAAGGCGGTAAGCTGGTTATTGGTATGATTTATAATCAATCCGAACCTCAATCAGCCGATGCCATGCAACGTATTAAATCGCTGGCCGATAAATTGAATGTTACGCTAATTGCTTTACCGCTTAATACATCTGCCGATGCGCAATTGGTAACGCAGTCTTTATTAGGTAAAAACATCGATGCTTTTTTTGCTAACCCGGATAATACCGTGTTCGCTGCTTTTGAAACTATATTGAAAAACTGTAACCAGCATAATGTACCGATATTTACCAGTGAGGCAGGTTTGGTGCAACGCGGCGCGGTAGCAGCATTTGGTGCTGATATATACCAATGGGGTTATCAGTCAGGCGAGCAGGCTGCTCAATATTTAAAAACGCATAAAACAGATGGATTGAAACCGGAGATGGTTAAAATTAGAAAACGTGTTTATAATGCCGCGGCAGCAAAAAAATATAATATCACCTTACCGCCAAATTTTGAAGCTGTAAAATAATGGATTTTTATCTAACCGCGTTATTACAAGGTTTGTGCTTTTCGGGCATTGCCTTAGGTATTTTCATATCCATGAAAATATTTAACATCCCGGATATTACTACCGATGGCAGCTATACCTTAGGTGGTGCGGTAACGGCGGTTATGTTGCTGCACCATGTGCCGGGTTACCTGATATTGCCGGTTGTAATTTTAGCCGGGGGGATTGCAGGTGCTATAACCGGCTTCATCCATACCAAACTAAAAGTAAACCCGCTGCTGGCCGGAATATTAGTAATGACGGCGCTTTACTCGGTTAACTTAACCTTAATGGGCCGGTCTGATTTACCACTCATCAACACATCGTCTTTATTTACTATCGTAAATTTGATAGCCAATCCTAATCAAAACACGTTGGTTATATTATTATTTTTTGTAGCCATTACTACCTTCTTAATAGGTTACCTCTTAAAAACAGATTTCGGTATTGCCATGCGGGCAACCGGCAATAGCGAATCAATGATACGCGCGTTGGGAGTTAATACCGATCGTATGAAAATTATTGGACTGGCGCTGGCAAATGCACTAACCGCTGTAAGTGGTTACCTGGTAACACAATTTCAAAGCTTTGCAGATATTAGTATGGGAATAGGCATCGTAATAGTGGGCCTGGGCTCTGTAATTATTGCCGAAACACTGATCAATTGGTTAAACATAACTTCTGTTTGGTTGAGCTTGTTATTGATATTAGGAGGCGCTATTATATTTCAGTTGGTATTAGCCTTTACGTTGAATATTGGCGTTGATGCAAATTTATTGAAATTGGTAACCGCTGTTTTTGTATTATTGATAGTTGGCTTACCTCGATTGAAAAATAGCCAGTCATAAATATATGCGACAAGTAAATATAGGCAAGGGGCGTTTAGAGGCATTTAGCGATGGCGTTATAGCCATTATCATTACCATTATGGTACTTGAAATAAAAATGCCGCAAGGACATGAGCTAAAAGATCTGGCTGCTACCTGGCCTATATTTCTTAATTACTTACTAAGTTTTGTTTACGTAGGTATTTACTGGAACAATCACCATCACATGTTCCATGTTGTTAAGTCAATAAACGGCTCTATTCTATGGGCAAACTTGCATTTGTTATTTTGGTTATCGATTGTTCCATTTGCTACGAATTGGATGGGGGAGAGCCATTTCACCGCGCCATGGCCAATTGCACTTTACGGAATAATTTTACTGATGAATTCTTTAGCCTATTTTGTACTGGTTATTGCATTGATACGTCACGAAGGGCCTAATTCATTACTGGCTACAGCGTTTGGCACTGATTGGAAAGGGAAGGTATCGATAGTAATTTATTGCATAGCTATCGCGCTATCATGTGTAAATTATTACGTTAGCTTTGGCCTTTATATATTGGTTGCCTGCATTTGGTTTATACCCGACAGGCGAATAGAAAAAACCATAGCAGAAGAGCATTACAATAAAATTTCTTGAATAAAATGTTAGATAAAGTAGGGATTGCCAAACGAATAGCAAAGGAAATTAAAGATGGGTATTATGTTAACCTGGGGATTGGTATCCCAACGTTGGTTGCCAACTATATTCCTGACGGAATTGATGTTGTCCTCCAATCAGAAAATGGCTTGTTAGGTATGGGGCCTTTCCCGTTTGAAGGAGAAGAGGATGCGGATGTTATTAACGCCGGTAAACAAACCATAACCATGTTACCCGGCTCGGCTATATTTGATTCGGCAATGAGTTTTGGCATGATACGCGCCAAGAAGGTTAATTTAACCATATTAGGAGCGATGGAAGTATCAGAAAATGGTGATATCGCTAACTGGAAGATTCCCGGCAAAATGGTAAAGGGAATGGGGGGCGCGATGGATTTGGTAGCATCTGCGGATAACATTATTGTAGCGATGCAGCATGTTAATAAAGCAGGTGAATCAAAGCTATTACCTAATTGCACATTGCCATTAACGGGTGTAAACTGTGTGAAGAAAATAGTTACAGAACTTGCTGTACTGGATGTGATGCCGTATGGGGGCTTTAAATTATTAGAACGTGCCCCGGGTATAAGTGTTGAAGAAATAAAAAACGCTACGGCGGGGAAGTTAATTATTGAAGGAGAAATTCCTGAAATGAGTGTTTAATACTTAATTCAACACTTTTTCACGCAATTCCTGCGATATCTCGTCGGTTATTTTTACGATATCGTCGGCAATATGGCTGTTGTTCAAAACTATTTTATCGCAATCACTTTTATAGGGTAATAAAAATTCCTGGTAGGCCGGTACTACGTGATTGATCCATTTGTACATTACATCCTCATTTGAATAACCGCGCTCCAAAAGATCGCGTTTTAAACGGCGTTGTAACGCTATTTCATTATCGGCCTCAACAAATATTTTCATATCCATTAAATCTGCAATTTTCTTAAAATGGAGTATAAATAAACCTTCGATAATTAATATAGGAGCAGGTTTTATTTCCAGCAATTTTGGAACAGCCGTAGGGTTATTAAAAGTGTATTCTTTTTTTAATATAACCTCGTTATTTAACAGTTTCTCAATATCGCTCTCAAAGTGCTCAACGTCAACTGTGGTTGGCAGGTCAAAGTTATAAAGCTTGTTCTCCTCGGCCGTCATATTATGTGCTACCGGGATATAATAATCATCCTGCGATACCAAACACACCTCATCGGCCGTAAAATGGTCAAGGAACCTGTTTAAAAAGAAAGTTTTACCAGAGCCGCTTCCGCCGGCTATACCTATAATAAAAGGTTTAATCATTTGTTGGACTACCGTAGCTAATAGTTACACGTATGCGTTTATCCAATGCGCCGATTGATTCGGCCACATTTTTTGTCATCACTAAGATAGCATCTTTGTTTGATTCGTTATCATAAATGCGGCCAACAACTTTAGCAAAAGTAGTACGGCCTGTCATTGGATTGGTAATTTTTACAACAGTGCCAATAGGAGCGGTGCGGTGCAATACCAATTTTTTAGCCGGGTCAAGGCTGGGGTCTTCTATCCAGGTGGCAACACCTTTTTCAGTTTTTTCAAACAGACCGAATTTATTAGCATTTAAGTGCTTCTCATAATTACTACTATCCTGGAAGGTTGGAGATGTTGAATCACGTTTAGCAACCATTACTTTTACCGGCGCTACTGGTTGTGGTTCAGGCACACCCGAACGTACTTTTAATATTTGACCGGGGGTAAGGTTTGTTGAAGTTAAACCATTAACCGTGGTAATATCTTCAACCGTTGAGCCAAAACGCTTAGCTATTGAAAACAGCGTTTCACCTGCTGATACTTTATACTCCTGCGTAGTGATGCCCGAATTGTTATTATTGGCCGCAGCTGTTTTTTGTATTAATTGCTGCGGTGTAATTTGTTGTTGCGTTTGCGGCTGTATCGGCTTAGCTTGTTGTACCGGTTTAGCTACTACTGCCAATGCAGGTTGCTCAGTTGGTACTTTAACAATCTCACCCGGTTTTAGTGGTACGTTATTATTGTATTGAATAATAATAGCAGGCTTAATATTATAGCGCCTGCCTAATGAATAGTAGGTTTCTTTTAATTCAATTTTATGAAGAACAACTTTTTTTCCGTTTATAGTTTCAAAACCAACTGAATCAACAAGCGGCCTGGCAAATGCACTAACAGACAGGATTAAAAATGAGGATATAAATAATAGTAACTTGGATTTCATAATTAATTATTATACAGGTAAATTATAGGTTTAGGGCCTTTAATTCAAACTTGTTTTTAATGTAGATTAAACAATTTTTATATACTATGAACGCCTCGGGTTGTAATTTTTGTATATCGGTATTCATTATATCTTCAAATACAACCTTCGCACCATCCATAACATACAAATGTTGCTCCAATCCGTTTGCTGTTTGGGCGTGCAAAGATACAATTCTTAAATTATTGACCTCAACATAATATAAGCTATTTCCAAAAGGCTCAATTTTTAGCAGCGGATCCTTATAGCCGGATGCCGGTATTAAACTTGGAAAAATGATAGGAATTATGGCTTCTGTATCAATTGCCGGTTCATGGTTACGTATAACCGTACCGGTTTTTATATCAGCCAAAACCAGTTTTTTAGGTTGCAGTTGGCTATTATAAACTATCGGCCCGTTTACTGATAAATGGTCAAATGCATAAGTGTAATTGCTCCAAATGGTAGTGCCTGTCTGCCCATCAATAGCTATTACCCCTTTATGTACCGGGCTGTTGTCTGATTGATAATGATGTAATAACAAAATGCCATTATAAGCACACTCAATACCTGTTAGCCATCGCTCATCAGTTGCCAGGTTGCTGAAATTTAGTTTACCGGTTGTAAGATCAACAGACGAAAAAGAAACAATTCTTTCCTCGCTATTCCTTACTTCAGCAAACAAAGTATCGGTAAGACCGTCAATTTCTAACCGCCAGATTATGCCGTTAAACTGATGATCTATGAATGGTAACACAACCTTCATCAAGCGTATTAAATACCGGTATAGTTTGAAGGCGTTATTTTTTTGATCTCGCCTTTAACAGTTTCACTCACATTCAAGGTATCTACAAATTGGGCTATAGTGTCCGCATTAACCTCCTGGTTAGTGCGGGTAAGCTCTTTTAATGCCTCATAAGGATTTGGATATCCTTCACGGCGTAAAATGGTTTGTATAGCTTCTGCAACTACGGCCCAGTTTGCTTCTAAATGCGCATTGATAGCAGGAGTATTCAGTAATAGCTTGTTTAACCCTTTAATGGTTGATTTAATTGCTATCAGCGTGTGTGCAACCGGCACACCAATATTCCTCAATACTGTCGAATCAGTTAAATCGCGCTGTAACCTTGATATAGGGAGTTTTGCAGCCAAATGTTCAAATAAAGCATTTGCTATACCTAAATTACCTTCAGAGTTTTCAAAATCAATAGGGTTAACTTTGTGTGGCATAGCTGATGAACCAACTTCGCCGGCTTTTATTTTTTGTTTAAAATAATTCATGGAAATATAGGCCCACATATCGCGGTCCAAATCCATGATGATATTATTAATCCTTTTTAACGCGTCGCATTGTGCGGCAAAATTGTCATAATGCTCAATTTGTGTTGTAAACTGCGAACGCTTTAACCCTAAAATATTATCTACAAAATTATTACCGAATGATGCCCAGTCAATACCTGGATAAGCAACGTTATGCGCGTTAAAATTGCCGGTAGCTCCACCAAATTTGGCCGAATAAGGTACTTGTTTTAATAAATGCAGCTGGTTTTCTAAACGCTCAATAAACACCTGTATCTCTTTTCCTAACCGTGTTGGCGATGCCGCTTGCCCATGAGTGTGTGCCAGCATGGGTAATTCGGCCCATTCTGCAGCATACCCTTTCAATATGGTAAGTAGCTCATCAAAAGCCGGATAATAAGCTTCGGTTAAAGCTAATTTAAAAGTATAAGGTATTGCAGTATTGTTAATATCCTGTGATGTTAACCCAAAGTGTATAAACTCTTTATAAGGTTGCAGGTTCAGATCATCAAATTTTTGTTTGATAAAGTATTCAACGGCCTTAACATCATGGTTGGTAGTTTTCTCAATTTGTTTAATGCTCTCCGCATCAGCCTCCGAAAAATTTTTATAAATGTCCCGTAACTTTTCTGATGCTGTTGCATCCAAATTGTGTAATTGCGGTAATGGGTGCTGGTAGAGGGCGATAAAGTATTCTACTTCAACAAACACCCTGTATTTGATCAATGCATATTCCGAAAAGTAGGCAGCCAGTGGCGCAGTTGTATTTCGGTAACGGCCATCAATAGGAGATATTGCAGAAAGCGGAGTGAGGTTCATGCTGCAAAGATAATAATTTGATGCAGTTTGCAGTAGGCGGTTTGCAGTTAGCTTGTTGACAAAGGTTGCTTTTAGATATGGATAAATGATGATTTGTTGTTGAAAAGTAAAATCAAATGGAAACTTTGTATTCTAAAAATGTTTCCATAGTTTTGTGGCATCAATGGATCAGATAGAAAGAATAGTACAAGGCGGAGAGGAGCTGTTTTTAACAGCAGGCATAAAAAGTGTAACGATGGATGATATTGCCAGGCATTTAGGCATGTCGAAAAAAACCATCTACCAGTTTTTTAAGGATAAGAACGAATTGTTGATCGCGCTCGTAAAAAAGAAGCTGAAGGATGATGAAGCCCAGATGGATGATATCATCAGCAAATCAACCAATGTGATCGAAGAGATGATCAACATGATGAAATGCTCGGAAGATATTTTTTCAAGGATCAACCCGATAGTGATACATGATATGCAAAAGTATCACCCGGATGCCTGGAAGCAGTTCCAGAATTTTAAGTCGGACGTTTTGGAAGGCAAGATGATTGAGTTATTCACCAAGGGTATAAAACAAGGCTACATAAGGCCCGATGTTGATATAAAAATATTGGCCCGTATGCGGATAGCACAATTTGAAATGGGATTTAATACAATGCTATTTCCAATAGCAGAATTTAGCCCATGGAAGGTGCAGTACCAGTTTTTAGAGCATTTTAACTACGGTATTTGTACGCTTAAAGGGTTCAAATTACTGAACCAGTATAAAAACATTCACGATGAATAATTTATACTGCTGACATAAGGTTGTCATAGCAACACAATTATTTTGAACAATAAATAACAAATGAATAAATCTAACACAACATATATTATAATGAAACATCTACTTTTTACGGTGTCGTTAGTTTGCGCTATAGCCTTTACGGGCCACGCTCAGCAAGCACCACCCACCGGCCAGGTGTATAGCTTTACCTTAGCCGATTGTATAAACTATGCTTATGAACACCAGGACACGGTTTTAAATGCAGGCCTGGATACAAAAAGCGCAAGTTATCACGTAAAAGAAATCATCGGCCAGGGGTTGCCGCAAATAAACGGCTCAGCTAATTTCCAGGATTATATACAAATTCCTACCACTTTAATACCGGGAGAATTTGTTGGGCAGCCGGGTACTTTTATCCCGTTAAAGTTTGGGGTAAAATATCAATCAAATATCGGTATCAATGCCAGCCAGATATTATTTGACGGTAATTACTTTGTTGGTTTGCAGGGGCGTAAAACTTACCAGCAATTATTTAACCTTAGTTACAGCAGGTCTAAAATTGATGCTAATGTTAACGTTACTAAATCATATTTCCAGGTATTGGTAAGCAATGAGCAAATTAAATTGCTTGATGCTAATATTAACCAGATAAAACAGACTTTAGACCAAACAGCCGCTCAAAACAAGCAAGGTTTTGTTGAGAAAATTGACGTTGACAGGCTAACTGTTCAATACAATAACCTGGTTACAACCCGCGAAAATACTATTCGCCTGCTGGCATTAAATTACCAGTTGCTAAAATTTCAAATGGGTATGCCTATTGAAAACAACGTGGTGTTAAAAGATAAACTGGAAGATATTAAGCTGGATATGAATGCTGCAGATATGACGGCCGACACCTCGTTTTATCATAACAGGGTTGAATATAACTTAATGGAAACGCAAAAAAAACTGGATGAATATGATGTTAAAAGTAAAAGAGCATTGTTTTTGCCTAAGTTAACTTTCAACTCTAGTTTTGCAAATTCTTACCAGGATAATGCCTTTAGCCGCCTATACAGTAATAGTTATCCAAATAGTTATATCGGGCTTAATTTAAGCGTACCAATATTTAGCGGATTTCAACATAAATACCAGTTAAAGCAGTCGCAGATAACTGTGATGAAAGCAGAGAATGACCTTTTTAATTTAAAAAATGGTTTAAGCCTGCAAGCCAGCCAGGCAAAAATTACTTATGTAAATGGCCTGCAATCACTAAATAACCAAAAACAAAACCAGGCACTGGCCCAGGAAGTATTAAGGGTTGCTAAAATTAAATACCAACAAGGTGTTGGCTCAAGCATTGAAGTTACGCAGGCCGAAACTGATCTGCAAAATGCAGACAATAATTATATACAAGGTTTATACCAGGCATTAGTAAGCAAGATTGACCTTGATAAAGCTTACGGACGTATTAAATAAACTAAACCAAACACAGAATATATAAAGAGATATGAAAAAGTTACTATACATAACCGCAGTATTGGCTTTGGCAACTGCTTGTAATAACAAGCCAAAGGATAAAGCAACAGAACTGGCTGATCTTAAAAAGCAGCAAGCTGATATATCTTCTAAAATTGCAACTTTAGAAGCACAGGTCGGGAAAAAAGATTCAGTTAAAAGTGCTGATGTGAGCGCTTTTACCGTTAAAGCCGGATCATTTACTAATTACGTACAAATACAAGGTAAAATAGATGCACAGGATAATGTTACCGCTTACCCGCAAGCATCGGCCGCTATAACTGCTATTAATGTTAAAGTTGGCGACCATGTTAGCAAAGGCCAGGTTTTAGTGCAGTTAGATAATAGCGTATTACGTCAAAATATTGAGCAGGCACAGGCACAATCTCAATTAATGCAAACGCTTTATCAACGCCAAAAAAATCTGTGGGATCAAAAAATTGGTACCGAAGTGCAATTTTTACAGGCACAAACCAATTTAGAAACTTCGCAAAAACAAGTTGCTTCTTTACGTCAACAGTCAGATATGTACCGTATCATTTCTCCCATTAATGGTTCTATTGACCAGATGGATTTGAAACTGGGACAAATTGCTGCTCCGGGTTCTGCAGGCATCCGTGTAGTAAACGCCGATATTTTAAAGGTAAAGGCTGATGTGCCCGAATCATATGCAGGAAGTGTTCACGTAGGCGACAACGTTAAAATTATGGTGCCTGATGCAAATGACTCATTGGTAGCAAAAATTACTTTCGCTGCTAAAGTTATTGATCCCGGATCAAGAAGTTTCGCGATAGAGATACGCTTGCCAAATCGCAGCAGCCTAAGGCCAAATATGACAGCTGTTTTGAATATAGCTAATTACAACAGCAAGAATGCTATTGTTATCCCTACTAAAGCTATCCAGAAATCGGAAAATGGCGATTATGTATTTATCAACGTAAACGGCACCGCTAAACGTAAAGTAGTTACCGAAGGTGCAAACTCTAACGGAACAACCGAAATTAAATCAGGTGTAGTTGCTGGAGATGTTGTAGTTGTTGAAGGTGCAAGCCAGTTGGAAGACGGCGACAAAATAAAAGTAACACCTGGTAATTAATAAATAACTGATTTTTAAGATGAAAGACCAGGAAAAAGAATTTGGGCCCTCAAGCTGGGCCATAGATAACAAACGGGCGGTTTACGTATTAATTTTTTTAATTACGTTGATGGGATATTTGTCCTATTCACGACTGCCAAAAGAAAACTTTCCGGATATTACTATCTCTAAAGTTTTTATTACAACTCAATATTTAGGACAATCGCCTCAAAATATAGAAACGCTGGTAACCAG
>Ga0207153_1152_pt1 | contig 13719 bp, 10 predicted proteins | sample Alteio_BWMinHeat_27_FD_153580 | JGI IMG/M metagenome (GOLD analysis project Ga0207153, IMG submission 153580) | Enriched cells from forest soil in Barre Woods Harvard Forest LTER site, Petersham, Massachusetts, United States -... | ecosystem: Environmental > Terrestrial > Soil > Temperate forest >...
CTTTCGGGTATGGGCCCGGGCATGCAAAATCAGTACCGTTCTTAGGGAGGTCGCCGTTTTTGCTCATAAAATCCAGTGCAGCCTTGATGAATATGCCGGGCGTATTTGGATTGCAGATATCGTCTTTGGTATCGACCCCCTTGAAAACAAATTCCGGCGAGAATGTTATTCTTCCCAACAAATGCAAGCTGTTATAATTGATCGAATACGCACTATAAGCGGCAGCCCAGGCCGTACAAGTGTTTGTTTCACCCTGGTAGCCAGGTTCAGGCGCATATTGCCGGATACTAATCAAAGAATCCGAACGGTCGTTAAAGAACATAAGCTGGGACATTTTGGAAGCTTTCGATACTTTTTGTACGTCTATTTTAACTTTAGAATAAATCTTTTTTTGCATCGGGATTACGGGTTGAATTTCCGCGTAGCGATAATCTGCTTCGAATAATTGTTTAAGATCAAGATCAGAGGGTTTGCCAAAACCGGCACTGACCTGGCTGTAAACCTGTTGGTAAAGCAGTGTTTTGTTTGTACTAACCGGGTGGCCCTTCACCAGTTGGTAGACCATAGCGCGCACCTCGCCCGCATAGTCAAAAAACGGTTTGATCGTTTTGACCACTTCAATTGCGTTACTACCCTCCCGCTGGTACAAGACGCTGTACTTTTGCGTGTTTGCTGGTCGGCCTACGGTTAGAAAGTCTTTGTATAATAATTTGAGCGTGTCTTTATAAGCTTTAATCATTTGGAGCACCGGCAGGTTCCCTTTTGTAAAACCCTGGAGCAAAAACCTGCCGTTCTTTAAAGAGTATTTGCTGGTATCTATTAAATATTTATTACTGTCTTCAATAATGATATCATCCTTAAGTTTAATTGTATCAGCTATGACGCTACCGGTAGCGAACGTGGGATTAGTTATCAAGGCATCTGCAAAATTAAAGGAGTGAGATACTTCCTCTAAATTGAAGAAGAAACATTTTTTCTGATCATGTCGAATAAGTGACCGGAGAAGTAGGCTTTAACTCCCTTAACAGGTTTTAATTTTGCAGGCGGGGTAAAAACGGAAACATTCCCATTCTTATCAACAACCCGGAGCGCGTCCTTACCAGAGCTATAAGTTAAGGTTGCATTTTCATTGAAAGCAGATCCGACAGCCGCAAAATCTTTATGGTTGATTTGCACTCGGCCGGATACCTGTATGACATGGAATTGTGCGCATAACCTCGATGCAACAAGAATAAATAATGCTGATAATAATAATCTTACTGACATGGTCCAGGATACTTGGACTAAATTTATAAAATAAAATCTGAAGATCCCAAATTCAGGTTGATTAATTAGTAATCAGTTGGTTGTGAAAATAAATATTCTTTTATTGAGTAAATATTAAAAATTATATTATTATTTTTATTCGATCAACCTTACACAAATGATATTATCAAAAAAGTTCCTTTTTTTAATTGCATTGTTGTGTTTCTTCGTGACATTTAATGCAAAAGCGCAACATAACTATATAGTCCATTTTAACGAAAAAGGACAAATAACGGATTCGTTGCCATCCTTGCTAACCAATGCCGATACCATACGCTTTGATTTAATATCCTCCCCTGAGGGCATGGAACAACGGGTAACAAATGCTTACCTGCTATACCTGCAAATTATAAAGAACCTGGATGAAAAAGACAAAACCGATAAAACGGCTTCGGCGGTGCTGGTCAATGCGGGACTGGAAGATGAGCCCCATGCTAAGGCAATACTCATTGACCTGCAGGCCATGTTGGCTGACCGCCTGTTAAAGTTTTTGAAAGTTCCTGAAAACGCAGCTATTATTGCAAAAACCCGTTCACTCGAGGCAGACAGGCGCCTATTAAAAAAATATAGAACTAATAAAGAGGTAGATGATTACAACCTGGAGGGGTTAAATTATCCTTCATTAGAGTCCTTGATCAATGTAAGCTATTCTGTTCATTATGGGTTTAAACGGGGATTTAACCCTGCAATTGACTCATATCCCTGCCCGGCAAATATTGAACTTTCCAAAGTTAAAGGTGAATGTTGCCTGTTTAAATGGTCTTCAGTTGCTAATGAAAGCGAAGACTTCAAAAAATATAAATTCGTGGGAGCATTCAGCAACCCTTTCACTTTAAGGCAACACAATTTAAACCTCCAGATCTATAATGCACAGTCGTCCTCGCTTTTTAAGTTGCATGCGTTGGCAGCTGACATTGATTATTCGGATTTAACAACGGCGATAAATAAGAAATTTGACGATTTGGCCAAAGATTCTACTTATAAAGGATTGCTGACGTGGTTAAAAAGTAAATACCAGGGAAAAGAGGATAAAAGTGCTGAGGTAATAGCAGTTAATAGTAACGCAACCGTGCGAAAGGCATTAGTTGATGCTATAAAATCACTTGTGGATGACGAAAAAAAGACAATTCATACCAATTCATTTTACGATTTTATGTTCGGCCTTAGCTGGCTCACTCAGGGAAAAAGCTTATCCGCCAACCCCGTAGCTATCCCGCCTAAACCTGATGCTAAGAAAGAACTGGGAAAAGTAACAGATTCCATCAGCGCTATTGACACTGCCGAGAAAGAAATCTCCGGCCGTACAGCCCTTGTCCAGAATGCTTCGAAATCGACCGTCGCCGGTTGTTGTAATACGAGTTTTATTAACATCCTCGATAATAAATATCAATCGCTACAGGTATTAAAAGACACCCTCGATAAACTTAAGACACGTCTCAAAAAGGAAAAGGACAGTCTCACAAACGTGCCTGCTGCTTATGCTAAAAGTCTTGCCGGCTTAGACCAGGTCTTTTATAAAGATTCGCTATTGTACGCAGGTATATTTGTAATCAATGCTGAACAGAACCGGTGGCTGCACCCTAATCTGCCCGGATACAATTATTTACGTAATCATAATGCGCTCAACGATGTACATCATTTTGATCTTCATATTCGGCGCAATATTAACGAAACACAGCAAACAGACATTTTCGCCATCAACAGCGACCGCAATGCAAAATATGCATTAGTAACTACGTCTGCTGACTTGTCCCCGTATGATTTCTTTTCCATGCAGATTGACCAGGCTGACGGCAAAGCAGTGGCGCCAGGGGCGCCTGCGGACAAAACAATTGACGCATCATTACAGGCGGTTTACAAGAGTTATAAAGACCTGTTCAATTATGTCAACCTATTTAAAAACGGTGTGATTGATAGTAGTTTTACGGAAAAAGAAGATACATCGGCAGATTATGTCAGCCGTTGGATAAAACACACCGAGCCGGATGTCCCTGGTAAAGCTACCACTTACCAGATTACCGACCCTGTGAGTAAAAAGAACCTGAACAGCGAGGGATGGGGTTTTAGCTACAATTATGACAACCTCGTCCGTTTTTCATTTAAAGCCGGTATAGCCTACAGTTGGTTAAACCGCCGGACCTATGTGATTAACCAGGCCGCGAATACGGCAACCTACACCGATGCATACGCCGGGTTGGCACCGGCAATTGGATTCCAGGTATACACTTCTAAGATAGACATGAAGAGCCAGCGTTTTCTCCCGGTTTCGCTTTACCCGTTTCTTTACGTGGGCTATATGTTCCACGATACGCCGGCAAATAATTTCCTGTTTGGGGGAGGGTTTGAACTAATCAGCGGGGTGTCGATAATAGGCGGGGTTCACCTTGGTAAGACGCAGGGCCTGACACTGGAGCAAGGTAACCTTTTGGAAAAGGATTATTATAAGGTAGCACCTTTTATATCACTGTCAGTCGGGATCGAGGCATTCAAGACGATTTTTAGTTCTTCAACGTTAACTGACCCATCAAAATAGCAATTATGAAAAATAATTTGATAGCCTGTCTGCTGATATTGGGCAGTATAACTATCGCCACCTGTAAAAAGCCAGCGGATGAAGTTTTCAATGGGACATCCAGGGTAAGGGGCGTGGTATTATTCAATAATTATCTTACCGGTACCCAGGATACCGCGAAAACAGCGGTAATTACGATGACCATGCAGCAAGGTTCGGGAACCAGCACACCTTATGTCCAGACATTAGCAAACGGCACATTCGACATCCAAAGCCTGAATAGAGGGACATTCACCTTGTCTGCAATTTTTGATTTCAAACAACCGGGATCTACCAAAACCGATCATTATGTTGGATCGCTGCCTGTGACCCTGCAAACTGGCCAGTTCCTGGATAAACTCGATGTGGTCCTTAACCTGGATTCCACAGGAACGGCAACGCTGCAGGTTCATATCGTCGATGCCGGGGGAGCCGTCATCAGTAATACACAGGTATGCCTGTATACCGACCCTTCGATATTGGCTGCTAACCGCGGCACTTGTGGAGGGAGTTTAGCCAGTGCGACCACAAATGCCCAGGGCAACGCTATATTCAGTAACCTTCAACTCGGCAATTACTATGTATCTGCGAACGTAACCGCCGGCACGCAGGTACTCAATAATGCGATGACCGACCAAACGCCTTACAACGTTGTATCGGTGGTGAAGCTAGATACCGCAACAGTCACAGTTGCCGCTACCGGAAATTCTCTTCAACTGGTTGTAGCGGATTCTGCAGGCGTATTGCTTCCTAACGTGAATGTATGTCTTTATACAAATATCAGCCTGCTTAAAAAGTATCGCGGCACCTGCACGGCGAGTGTTAGATCCGCCACTACCAATAGCCAGGGCATCGTATTGTTTACCGGGCTGCAACCAGCCTCTTATTATGCATCCGCTTACATTTCCGAGGGTACCGATACCCTGTCAAATAAAACGAATGATACCGTTGCCTTGACGACCAATGGTGCTTCGTTAGCGACCTATAAGCTAAAGTTGCTTCGGAACGCACCCATTATCCCCACAACACTGACTTTGACAATCGTGGACGTCAACCAGGCAAATATACCGGGTGCCAGTGTTTGCCTGTACAGCGACACAACATTGCTTTCAAAGTACCGTGGAACCTGCACAGGCAGCCTGATATCGGGCACCACCACTGCTAACGGTACGGTTAGTTTCACCGGATTGCAAAATATCAATTATTATGTTTCCGCTTACAAAGTAGTTGGCACCGATACCTTATCAAATAAACATTCAGATACCAAAACGCCCATAAAACCACTGATTAACCAGGTTACTATGCAGAAAATCGAGATAGATAAATAGTTACCATATTCATTATTATGGAGATATAAATTTTTTTTAATAAATTTGATTACTAGTTAATTAAATGTTAGCAAAGAAGGTTCATAGCTTTGAAGATATTTCATTGCTTGCGCAATTGCGGCAGGGTGACAAAGTTGCGTTCGACCGGCTCTATGAAAAATATAAAAAAGATGTATTCCAGGAAGCTTTTAAACGGCTGGAAAACGAGGAGCAGGCCCAGGACATCACCCAGGATGTTTTTACCGCGCTTTATCTCAAAGCTTCGGAAAATACTATCGAAAACCTTCCCGGTTATTTATATATTTCGATCAAGAATAATGTTTACCGGATGATCCAGCGGCAGGAACGCTTCGTGCCCATTCCTGAATTGCTTTTGGAACTTTCCAGTTTTTCAGATTACGCTGACGCCAATATTCTATATAACGAACTGGTTAATGCCTATAAAGGCCTGGTAGAAAGTTTGCCAGAGCAGCAACGCATTATTTACCAAATGCGGTTCGAGGAAGAACTCAATCCCGACGAAATCGCTGAAAGGCTGGGCATTTCTCCGAAAACGGTTAGAAACCATTTAGGGAGGGCGTTAAGCAGCCTTCGCGCCGCCACGCTGTTGATCCAGATCGTCATTCTTTTTGCTAATAAACACTAAGCTCTTAGGCAAAGAATCAGAATTTAAGCATCCTTGTTATCACTATCTTTAAGTTGTTTGATTTTGGTGTTCAATTCACCCAATACAATGAAAAAGGGATAGAGAACTACCAGGATCATTTTTGATTCGTTAGGTTGTAAGTTCGCTAATGTTGAATGGTATACTGCGCAGGCAATATCATAAATTAATATAAAATAAGGAATGCTAAAAAATGGCGCCATTAAATCAAATTCATTTTGCATAGCGATTTGTTTGATAGAATGTACGGTTTGCTTCCCTAAGTGCCATAAGTATATCACGGTTCCCAGCGATACGCCCAGCATGGTAAAAGCCAGGCAAAATGTATTACACTCTTTGCAATACATACAATAGAACATAATATTGATATTGATTAAGAAGAATACCGAGGTACCGCCCTGGTATTTTAAAACCTCGAAGTGCTTAGGAGTAAATAAGATACCTAAGCTTTTATTCCTGTAAAGGCAAATTATGTATATACTAAAGATCACATAAAAAATGCCGGGAATTAATATGGTGTTCATTTGGCCCTCCTTTTGTTAAGTGTTCATTACTATATAGTAAGGAACTTGCTCTCCTAAATCGGGGAAATGATAATCAAGCTGCTGACGTGCCTAATTCGATGTACCAATTGATAAAAGAATCCTTGTTGTTTTGGTCGTAAGTATAGGAGGTTTGTGATAAAGGTTCATTTTTACCAGGGTTAATCAACCCGGAATTTTCCAAATTAATTAATAGGTGTTCCATCGCTGCATGCTTAGACCCATTAAGGTGTTTTTGCGTACCGCGCAGCTTTTTGACCATGGCCTGGAAGCATTCACGAACAAACTGTTGCGGGTTACCTCCTTCGTCATTTTTCCTTAGGATTAACTTGGCAGCTTTGATTTCAGTAAAATGAGCGCCGATATTTTGGGATTTTAACTGGGCTGCCGTGATTTCAGGTTCGAGTTTTTGATATATTTTTAACAGTGCGCGCAACTCGTTCGCTACTTCAAATTTAGAAGAAAGTTTCACAAAAGTGTGTAGCTGGTTATTGCTGAATTCAGCTAATAATTTAGATACAAAATAGAAATCTTTATTAAATGCGGGCTTATCCGATATTGTGTTATCGCGGGTACAATTTATAATTTCAACTTTATGCCGTTTATAAAATTCCAAAATATCTTTTAAGATAGCAGTCGCACCTTCTTTGATCGCTGATAGCGCTGCCGTCTTTTTTTGGGCAATATCGGGATCGACTTTCCCTATTTTAGGAACCAAAACATTTTTATATAGATCCTCACAGCTGACCCGGCATTTATTATTGTTTAATTTTGATTGGGAAAGTATATAATGCAGGTAAATAAACCCTGATTTCTGTCCTACATTTTTTGGGTCAAAGTCGACAGGCGCTAATAATTGTTCACCATCCACTATGAGACTAATTTGTCCATCTATAATCGATAATTGGTCAGTAGGTGCAAAACCGGTCAGTTCTTCTTTCCTTTTATTTAATTCCTGGAACTTTTGGTCTATGTTCTCTACTAATAATTTCAGGCCGTTGATATCAATACTACTCATGGCCAAAGCAACCCGGTCATACGCTCTTTTTTCGGCCGAACGGATTAATGTCCAGTTAGTATGCATCATTTGGAATAGTTTACAAATAAGCAGGGACGACTGGTGGCAATTTGATTTATAAATTTGGGATTCATGTATCCAGTCCCAATCTGTTGATTCTGAATGAGATCTATCAAGATCCACATAGTGGAAAGAGGTAAGGTTAAATACCACGTTATAAGCACCGTCCAACAAGTGGAGTCGGTAAGTGGATTTAAAACCATTTGCGGGCCATGACGGGTAATAATCTACAACCGGTCCATCATTAATTTGATAGGAAATAGGTAGGATGATATTACAGATCTCCTTTACAAAAGCTTCAACCAGTTGCTTTTCATCCCATTGTTCACCTAAGACCTGTAAATGGCTGGAAAGTGAATCTAGTAACCTGGAATATAAGTAACTATCCACCGTGTCTCTTGAACGAAAATAGAGCGATTTTAACAAGTCATTCTTGCTGCTTTCAAAATATTTTTTATTGAGAACCAATAAAATAGAGGGGGTACTTAACACGGGTATGGGTACGAAGGAGACGCCCTTGCAGCCAGATTCCAATAAAACTTGTTCATAGGTATTTTTGTCGATCTCGGCACATGCAACGCCGGTACAAAACTCCGACCATGACATTGTTCTTGAACCTATTTTGCCCGTCACTGGATCTTTCAGCGGGACAGTCACTGTTCTACTCGTATAAGTAAGGATGTTTTCAGGAGGAACCCTGGTTGAACAATGCTCATCTGAATCGTGATGCTTTTTAAACTGGGCACAATGCCAAAAATCTTTATAGGGTTTTGGCTGGTTAATTTCTTTAAAAAGCGCTTCCTTTTCTTCCAACAAGATTCCAGTGCCATTTTCCTCAAGGATACAGGTGTTTTTTCGGAAAGGAAAAACCTGCATCATGAGGTCTCCATCTTCAGAAACTTTCTCAAAAAAAATAATTGCCCCACCTTTCGACTGCACCAGTTCGTCTATACTGGGCAACAAGTCCCTGATCGATTTGATAACCGGTTCGTAGTAAGGGGTTCCTTCGCCGTCTAAAAAACGTGATATGTTATTTGATAAGCCGTCCAAGTTTAGATTGATTTGTAAAATGATGGAGGATAATTTCCTGGTCCTCATCATGTTCCACTAAATTACTGTCAAAAGTTGTAATATTTATAATATTGATAAATTTATTTTCTACGCGCCTTGAATTGCAGATCAGGTCGGAGCCTTCCATCACCTGCTTTTTACACTCATCGGGAACAAAAAATATAATCGTGTTAAATCCTTGCTCGACCAGGTCTAAATAAAACTGGAAAGCCTTGCCGCCGCAATTGCAGGTTCCTTTTTCAATCAGGCAAATAGAATTAATTTTATGTGATTCCACCGTGAGTTCGTTAATGTTATCCTGGTCCTCCCTTTCAATATCAATGATATGGAATAGTTCGTCGTTTGTCCTTGCGGTGCGGACCGTTTTTTTAAGACTTTTACACAGGCGCCTTTCTGAAACAAAATAACTTTCGCGTGGCAGTAGGGAGTCCATCGTATGGTTCGGGTTGACAAACTTGAAAAAGAAATCGTTCGGTTTTAATAGAAACCCTTTTAGTATTTTCATAAAGCTCAAAGGGAGGTTGTTTTCACTTGCAAAATATTTTTTGCGAAGTTCCAATCCCCGGTCTTTGATAAACTCAAAGTGTGCCGCACCTCTAAAATCCTTCCGCGTAAAAGATTCGTCGTTGACCAGCATGATACAACGGGATTCTAGCTTCTTTCGCTTGAAATGAAAAAATAAATTTACGGTTAGTTCAAATGACCAAACCGGGAAATTGTAAGAGGTTTGCTTAGAAAATTCGCGGTTGCCGTCTTCTTCAAAGTCCTGGTATATGGCGGGTTTTAATGAATCTGATTTCCTCTCATACAGTAACATATAATGACCACCTATTATGGCTATCTTGCTGTCCTGGAGATCGAAGGTATCTATCGTGTTCATTAATTGTTTTTCATGGATGGTGTGTTCCTTAGATGTCATGTCGCTGCGCTTTAAAAATGTGCATTTGCTGTTTTTATAGCTTCAATCGCAGTACCCATTTTCATAGCCGCGTATTGAATCTCTTCCAAGGTATTAAATCGCCCTATTCCAATCCTGATTGCCGAATTGATCACGGCATCGTCACTGGAAATAGAAAGCAGGATATGAGACTGCTGTTTCTTCTCCGAATTACAGGCAGCGCCCTTCGAAACGGTAATGCCTTGGATGTTACGCAGCAATATGTCGCTGGAGATTCCCGGTACGCTGAAATTGATGTTGCCTGGTAAGCGGTCATCCAGGCTGCCGTTTATAATCATATCTGGTATTTGTGTAGTTAAAATTTTGATGAATTCGTTCCTTAGTTCCAAAATACGTTTGGCCTCGGTTTTCATTTCACTCATGCATATCCTGCAGGCTTCGCCTAAGGCTACAATATATGGTACATTTTGTGTCCCTGACCGCAAGTTATCTTCCTGTCCACCGCCATAGAGCAAAGGATTGATTTTGTTTTTCATTTCTTCCCTTATATAAAGAAACCCAACGCCTTTTGGGGCGTAAATTTTATGACCGCTTGCAGCCATTAAATCTACCTTAAGTTCATTTACATCGCAGTCGATCTTGCCGATACTTTGCGCTGCATCCACCATGAAAGTAATCCCTGTTTCCTCACAGATGTCGCCTATTTCTTTAATTTGTTGTATAGTACCTATTTCGTTGTTGGCGTGCTGAACGATAACCATGAGGGTTTGTGAAGTGATTGCCGACCGGATCGATCCAGCACTGATTTTGCCATTTGTTGAAGGGGTTAATTTGGTGATTTTAAAATGGAAAGCTTTTTCTAAAAATGCACAGGTTTTTAGCACCGCGCTATGTTCAATGGAGGTCGTTATGATGTGATTTTTCCCTAATGGCGCTTTTTCAGCTATACCCCTTATTGCCCAGTTAATCGATTCCGTTGCGCCACTGGTAAAGTATATTTCCTGTGGTGAACAATTGATTAATTCTGCAATATGCTGCCTAGCGCGAGTCACGGCTCTTTTAGCACTGCCCCCAAAGGCGTTATCCGAGGACGGGTTTCCGAAACTGTCAGAAAAATAAGGCAGCATAGCAGCTATCACCCTGTCGTCTACCTTTGTAGTCGATTGGTTATCGAGATAGATATATGGTTTACCTTGATGCATACACCTCTTAATAGCAAGGAAAGTAGTTCCCTAAAAAAGGGAATGATTTTTAGCTTTAGGAAGGAATTATATAAGTGTAAAACAATCGATTTGTTAGTTCAATTATTGGTAAAACAATATCTTCAACTGTTTCAGGGAATCTCTTTCCTGAAAAGTTATTATATCTTGCAGGATGAATTTGTCTTACGCGCCCGGCCTTCCTGTTCATTTGCTGGCCGCCTGTTTTAACAAGACCTCGGCGACCTATAAGTTTTACTGGTTCCTGGCGGTGCTGGGCAGGGTAGAGCAGGGGCAGACGCAGATCAGCAAGCAGGATCTGTTCAGCGAGATGGTGGCGCATTCCTGGTTCACCGTGAATTATTTCCATGTATCCTTCGGCAAGCAGGATAAGCTACAGCAGGCCATTGAAAGGATCAAGCTCGAAGAAAACCTGACCATCGACGCGGACCGGAATGCAATAAATAAGAAGCTGCAGGCAACCACCAATAAAAATACCTTAAAGGCACTCCTTTATTTCAACAGCGAAGTACCGCACCGTTTCCTCAGCCCCTGGTTCCGCGCCGAAGATATGAATGCTGCTTATGCAAATTCGCAACAATACCAGAATAATTGCCCTTACGCATTATATAAAGACTATATCGAGATCAACCCTGCCTGGATGAAGTACCTGCAACGAAACGCGCGCGTCCTCAAAGACTTTTGCTACTGGAACCTCAGCATCTATTTACAAAGCAAAAACCCCAATGTTCCTGATATCCCCGGCAAACTCTACAAATCACCTATCCGCAAGGCACTCACTGTCCAGCGCAAACAATACTGGGACATCGTCCTGAACGAACTCGGCAGTGTCGACTGCATCTACACCAACAAAAAACTCCTCATCAACCAATATGCAGTCGAACACTTCATCCCCTATGCCTTCGTTGCCCACGACCTCATCTGGAACCTCATCCCCGCCGACCCCACCTTCAACTGCACCAAAAGCGACAAACTCCCGGACCTCGAAAAATACTTCCAGCCCTTCTACCAGCTCCAGCAACAGGCGGTTGAAATCATCCGCGACAAACAACCCAATAACAAACTCTTAGAAGACTACCTGTCCATCTTTCCCAACCTCGAAACCCTCAACGCCGAACACTATAAAAATCAACTACAACCCCTGATCACCATTGCCAGCAATAATGGATTTGAATATCTTTAATCTATCCGAAACGTTTTATAACTTTAACACCTTGATTAAACCTTATTAAGCATAATTAATGGCGTTAATTTTCAACAAAGCTGATGAATCTCCTCAAACGCACTTACTCATTATCGGAGTTGGGGCTTATCCTTATCTCCATACAGATGCAGCAGGAAATCCCCAGACGGACAATGTTTTCGGACATTTACGTGATTTGACATCTCCGGCCGAATCAGCGGCAATGTTTTACCGTGAATTTATAGGTTTTAAAAAATCACTGGCCCGTCCACTGGGAAGTATAGAAGTCCTTATATCTGATCCACGCACAGATGGTTTGGTTTATCCGGGCCTGGAATCAGAACTGCCAACAGTTGAAAATATTGAAACCGCCTACTACGCTTGGAAAGCCCGCTGTGATACAAACGAAGACAATGTAGCCATTTTCTTCTTCTCCGGGCATGGTTTTGAACTTACGGAACACCTTTTGGTAGCTGCTGATTTCGGGCGCCATCATGACAGGACATGGATAAGTGGATTGATTGATTTTGACAGTACCAGAATGGCATTTCATGGGTGTCTTGCGCAAACACAACTTTTTTTCGTGGACACCTGCCGTACTGTTGATACAGCGATGTTACTCAGAAGAATAAATGCCAGGATAATCGACGGGGCGAATCACCTGATTCCCGAATGTAAATTCAATTTGACTGTTAAGGCAGCTGCGCATAATGAACAGGCATTTGGGTTCCCGGATCGGGCGTCATTTTTCACAAAAGCCTTATTAAACGGTCTGAGGGGAAATGGAGCCGAATTTACAGGCGGACAGTGGGTAGTTTCCATTCATAACCTCTCCGGTGGCATAAATTCATGGGTTGCCATCGAGGGCGGAGGCCGTTTTGACCAGCGGTGTTCCTGTAGCACAACGGATACCACCGCAATTATAAAAAGAAATACGCCCCCGTCTGCGGTGCTGCTGGTAGATTGTAACCCCAGAGAAGCGACGGGTGAAGCTGAAATGAGTTGTGTAAATGTTAATACCAAAAGGGTTTATACTCAAATACGCCAACCAAATCCCTGGATCATTGATCTGACCGCAGGCATTTATCAGATTGATGCTACATTTCACAATCCATTGTTTAAAAGTTCTCCGGAATTTAAAGTGGTAAATCCTCCCGGGGATAAACATATCATTACCTGCGCATGAAAATCAGGAAAAACAGCAAGTACGGGAACATTAAAGGAAAAGTCACCCTTCGTAATTCCGATTTAAAAAAAACACCAAAATTTGTCGAGGTTCTTGATGGGAAATTAAGATCACAAGCTTCGAACTGGATTTACGACGATACTTTCGAATTTACCAATTTGCTACCAGGTGTATACGTTACGCAGGTTTCGTTTACCAGCGGTGCCCTGCACCAGCAGGTCGTTGCAGTTCAACAGTGGGAAACCAGCTTTGTCGACTTTCGACTAGATGAGGAAATTATTCTGGACTATGGAGATCACAGATACATGATTAAAATTGATACGGATGGATTTGAAAAGCAATACGCAGAAAGTATCGATTTAACAACGGTTAAATTTGACGTTCACTTACTCCACTACAATGGCTATCAATGGCATTCCGCATTTTTACACCAGTTTGCTTTAGGCGCTGCCTGGTCAGACGATGAAAATTTCCGTTTTGAAACGGGTCCTGGTTTACAATTGCTTTCCATAGAAAGCCGCTCGTTCTCCACCAAGTTGGTTTGTTTGCCCCCAAACAACACCATGTATTTCAATTTTGAAGAAGCATCAGGTCCGGCAGATATAGTTTATCCCATAAAGGTGAAAATAAAAACAAACAACTGGAAAGCGGAAGGACTTGTCGATCTGCTGCAAAACGGGTCAATGCAGAAAG
>Ga0207153_1153_pt1 | contig 13693 bp, 7 predicted proteins | sample Alteio_BWMinHeat_27_FD_153580 | JGI IMG/M metagenome (GOLD analysis project Ga0207153, IMG submission 153580) | Enriched cells from forest soil in Barre Woods Harvard Forest LTER site, Petersham, Massachusetts, United States -... | ecosystem: Environmental > Terrestrial > Soil > Temperate forest >...
TGGCGGTAATATCCAGGCCATCCTTTTGATAACCACGCGCCATGGCGAAATAAAGATCAATTTCTGCATTCTCCTTGTTTTGGGTAAGGATGGCATTGTAACGCTGCGGGATAACGCCTAACATTAGCGAGGTATCCAGTACCTGGTCATAAAAGCTGAAATCATTGCATGGAATGAGGTCGACCCCTGCCTCTTGTTGCAGCTTCCAGTTTTGCTCGCGAATGGCGCGGGCAGCTGCAAATAATTCCTGTTTGCCGGTTTTGCCGGCCCAGTAAAGCTCGTTGGCTTTTTTGAGTTCACGATGGGCCCCTACACGAGGATACCCGAGATTGTTTTTGAGCATACGCATAAAACTTTTTTGGTTAAACATTAATGTTAATTAATGCTCCTTACGGTTTTCGGTATGCTTTCGGGAAATGGTAATAAAAGACAAAGAAACACACGGGCGCGACAAATTGCCTTATGGTATCTTTATGCTCTGACTACTGCTTCAAAACGCGAAAGCATTGTCTTAAACAGGGGGCAAGTATCCTGGCTTGTAACATTGTTGCCGTCCTTCTCATCCAGATACATCGGGACAATGGACATTGGAGTTAAGGCATCAACTTTTGTGTGTTACTTACAGTTGCGCGACAGCCCGTGATTTACACACGGTTCCTTTTTAATCCCGGTTAAAAAACCGGGAACCTATCTGTTGAAAATAAAGTAAAGAACTGATGCAAATATAATGCTTTTAAGAATAGGTAGTTGGTGAGGTGTTTAGCCTAATCAATTCTTATTTCCGCAAATTTTAAAAAACTTTGGGGATGACTTAATTCATACTGTCGCGGAGTTAGCGATATTTTTTACCCGGGAGTCTGCTTGTGTGGAATATCGAAATGATAAGGATGATCTCGTCCACGGGAAATATTTTGTAAACGATTAGATAGGGAAAATCTGTAATTGTAGCTTCCCTTACATTGACTTCTTTATTAGGGTAACTTTCAGGATTTATCAGAATATCGTCGATTCTTTTTCCTACGCTGCCTTCAAACCTTTTTCCTAATCCAAGCGAACGTTCTTCATACCAATTATAAGCTTCAAAAAACTCCTTTTCTGCTTCAGGATAATATATAACAATGAAAGCCACAATTATTTAAAGAGGACTTGTTTTTTGTTTAATTTCTTCCCAAGTCGAGCATTTAACATTTCCGCTTTCGTAATCCCTAATTCGGCGATTCATTTCATTAACAAATTCTTGATCTTGCCAATGATCAAATTTTTCTGCTATCTCATCTTCAACCATAGTATATATAGCTTCGACTTTTTTATCATCAGCTATATTTATATAATCATGAAGCTTTTCTCTTATCGTGGCTGTTGTCATAAATCTAAATTTATATACTCAAATTTAAATAATACTTTATGAATAAACTACTTTTTAATTCAGTACCGGCTGTGCATTGGTCAAACTAAATATATCAGCCATTAAATCATCGCTTGGGTTAACCTTGTAGGTTTTTGAAGGTAGCTCCACCAGCATTGCTTCATCCCTTACCTTGAATTTGAGGATGCAATTCTTTACCGGATATTTTTCATTGTTGGCGTTTATCACCTGTTGTATGCCGTTTAGTAAATTACTGCTCAGCTTGTTCAGCTCCAGGTTTACGGTTAAAGTTTTAGTCAGCTTATCCCGCATTTCGGATAGCAGGCTGATAGCAACTATCCGCATATCCCAGTTATCCTTTTGCCTGAACTTTTCTTCAATATTCCCTTTAATGTGAAGCGTGTAGCCATCAACCATCATATGCCTGTGCTTCGCATAATCTTCGCCAAACAATGCAAACTCATACGATTCATTAAAATCTTCCAATACAAAAGTGCCAAAAGGCTTCCCGGTTTTGGTAGTTTTATGCTGTACATTACCTACTAATCCACCTACACATACCTCGCTCCGCTTTTTCAATTGTGCAAAGGCAGCCATTACTTCTTCCCCACCCTCTCCTGTACGGGCTTTTTGCATATTCTTTAGCTCGCTGATTGCCGTGTTGCAAAAACGTTCTATCTCCAGCTTATAACTATCAAGCGGATGCCCGGTTAAAAAGATCCCGATTACTTCTTTTTCAAATTTGAGGTATTTTAATTTTTCTATAACGGTTGCTTCACCTGCATCAGGCATAGTAGGTTCCGGGATATAAGAATCCACGGTACCGCCAAATAATGAAGATTGTGTAGTTACCTGCGTATTTTGATAATCATTAGAGTATTTGATCAACCGGTCCAAACCAGTTAGCGCACTATTTTCGGTAGCTGTAAAAAACTGTGCCCTGCGGAAGCCGAATCCGTCAAAGCCACCGCCATACACTAAATTTTCGTACGATTTACGGTTAACGCTGCGTGTATTTGAGCGCTGGGCGAAATCATAGATAGATGTATAAGGGCCGTTAGCTAAGCGCTCTTCAATAATGCTTTCTACCGCTTTTTCACCTACACCCTTAACACCTGTTAATCCAAAACGCACCTGGCCCTTACTGTTTACAGCAAATGCCATATCCGATTCGTTAACATCCGGGCCTAATACTTCAACGCCCATCCGGCGGCATTCATCCATAAAGAAGGTTATCTTCTCCATGTTGTTCTGGTTATTTAAAACCGCCGCCATATATTCAGATGGGTAATGCGCTTTTAAATAAGCCGTTTGGTATGCCACAAAAGCATAGCAGGTAGAGTGTGATTTATTGAACGCGTATTGTGCGAATGCTTTCCAGTCGTTCCATACTTTGGTCAGCTTATCTTTTGGATGGCCCTTAGCCGTGGCGCCGTCCATAAACTGCGCCTCCATTTTATTCAATACCTCAATCTGCTTTTTACCCATTGCCTTACGCAAAACGTCGGCATCGCCTTTACTGAAGCCCGCCAATTTTTGCGACAAAAGCATCACCTGTTCCTGGTACACCGTAATACCATAAGTTTCGCCCAGGTATTCTTCCATATCCGGAAGGTCAAAAACTACAGGCTCATAACCGTGCTTACGCTTAATAAATGCCGGTATGTATTCAATTGGCCCCGGGCGGTAAAGCGCGTTCATGGCGATAAGATCCTCGAACTTATCCGGCTTCAGATCGCGCAGGTACATTTGCATACCATCACTTTCAAACTGGAAAGTACCGTTAGTATCACCGCGCTGGTAAAGCTCGAATGTTTTTTGGTCGTCAAGCGGGATGTAATCTATTTCAATTTCAACGCCATGATTTTGCTTGATTAATCTCAAAGCATCCTTCAAAATGGTTAAGGTTTTCAATCCCAAAAAGTCCATCTTGATTACGCCAGCATCTTCAATTACACGGCCATCATATTGGGTAACCAACAGGTCAGAGTCTTTCGCTACCGCGACCGGTACAATATCCGTTAAATCATAAGGCGCAATGATGATACCCGCGGCGTGTACACCTGTATTACGCACCGACCCTTCCAGTTTGGCAGCCTCGCGTAATACTATACCCTTGAGTTCGGTTGATTTATATATCGCCTCCAACTCAGGTACCTGGTCAATAGCGCCTTGTAAGGTAATGCCCAATGTATCGGGTACTAATTTTTTAAGGGCGTTAACATCTGATAATGGCATATCCAGCACACGACCAACGTCCTGTATACTGGTACGTGCAGCCATGGAACCATAAGTGATAATTTGCGCTACCTGGTTCTTGCCATATTTTTCAACAACATAATCAATCACCTTTTGGCGGCCTGCATCGTCAAAATCAGTATCAATATCGGGCATCGACTTCCTATCCGGGTTAAGAAACCTCTCGAACAGGAGATTATATTTCATCGGGTCGATGTTAGTAATACCCGTACAGTAAGCAACCACAGAACCCGCTGCCGAACCACGGCCCGGGCCAATAAACACGCCGATATCGCGGCCATGTTTAATGAAATCGGCTACGATTAAGAAGTACCCGGCAAACCCCATGGTACGAATGGTGAACAGCTCGAAATTGATACGTTCTTCAACTTCAAGCGTAATGTCTATATAACGCTCTTTAGCACCGGTAAAAGTAAGGTGCTTTAAATACTCCCATTGGTTAAGGGTATCGGCGTCGGGTGTATTATGTATTTTAAATTCTTCGGGGATAACGAAGTTGGGCAGCAGGATATCGCGCTTTAGCTTTAGTACATCTACCTTGTCAACTATCTCGTTGGTGTTATCTAACGACTCGGGTATGTCGCTAAACAGCTTACCCATTTCCGCTTGGGTTTTAAAGTAGAACTGGTCATTGGTAAAACCAAACCTGTACCCCTTACCGCCTTCTTCATCTGTAGCAATTGGCGTGCTTTGCAAATCGCCGGTATTTACGCAAAGCAAAATATCATGCGCGTTTGAATCCTGCTGATCTACATAATGCGAATCATTACTGCAAATTACTTTAACATTGTATTTCTTGGCAAATTTAACCAATACCTCGTTAACCGTATTTTGCTCGGGGATATCATGGCGTTGCATCTCAATGTAATAATCCTCGCCAAACAGATCCAGCCACCACTTAAATTCGGTTTCGGCGGCAGCTTCGCCATCACGCAAAATAGCCTGCGGTACAGAAGCACCCAGGCAACAGGTAGTAGCAATTAACCCTTTATGATATTTTAAAATAAGCTCTTTATCGATACGCGGCCATTTGCTGTAAAGGCCTTCCATATACCCTAATGAGCAAAGCTTGATGAGGTTTTGATACCCTTCGGCGTTTTTAGCTAACATTAGCTGGTGGTAACGCTTATCCTTCTTCTCTTTAGTGAATTGCTTTTTATGACGGTCGTCAACCACGTAAAACTCGCAGCCTACAATGGGCTTTACATTATGCTTCCCGGCCTCGGCCACAAACTTAAACGCACCGAACATATTTCCGTGGTCGGTAATGGCCAGGGCCTTCATTCCATCGGCAGCGGCCTTCTTATATAATTTACTTATATCAGCGGCACCGTCAAGCAAAGAAAACTGGGTATGTACGTGTAAATGCGAAAAATCCGGCATGGTAACTATTAACTATTTTGGAAGAATACAAATCTACCAAAAAACAACTTGACGTTTATGGTTGTTGAAAAAAGTATAAACGTTGATAACGATGATAGAATCAAGAATTAAGAGTCAAGAAACAAGATAAAATGGCATACATAATCTGTCTTGATTCTTGACTCTTAATTCTTGACTCTCCCCTCTTAGCACACTATTTGTTTACGTAAACTGAACTAAATTTTTATCATCTGAAATACAACTACAATTGGGACGATTTGGACGTATAGCTTTAAAAACCATTCTCTGGATAATTGCGAGTGTGATTTTCCTCGTGTTACTTGTAGTAATTTTGATACAGGTGCCCGCTGTGCAAAATTTCGCGAAAGACAAGGCAGTAACTTTTTTACAAAATAAAATTCATACCAAAGTTAGGATAGGTCATATCAGTTTAGGGCTGCCCAAATTATTGGTTTTAGAGGATGTTTATTTTGAGGACCAAAAACGCGATACACTTTTAGCCGGCGATAAATTAAAGGTAGATATCAGCATGCTCAAACTGCTGCACCACCAGGTTGAGATAAATGAGATCAACTTAGATGGAATTACCTTAAAAGTTTACCGCGGTGCCGATAGTGTTTTCAACTTTGATTACATCACCAAGGCATTTGCAGGCGAACAAAAAAAAACACCTAAACCTACAGATACTTCTTCGAGTATGAAGTTTTCGGTAGATAAGATCATTTTAGACAAGATAAATATTTCTTATAAAGACTTAACCACCGGCAATGATGTCAAATTTTTGCTGGGTCATTTTGATACCCGCATTAAGGACTTTGATCTGGATAAGATGAAATTCACTATCCCGAAGATCACCCTATCAGGTTTCAATGCACGTATCATTCAAACGGCGACAGGTTCGTCAATAGCGCAAACCGCTACTACTGATACCGCTACCAAGCCTTTGAATATGACGCTTAACCTGGGCACCATAGACATATCAAAAATAAAGGTTGATTATCGCAGTACCGAAATGGCCGCGGATGTTGACCTGGGCAAGTTTTTGGTAGAGATGGATAAGATCGATCTGAAGAACCAGAAAGTAGGCATCAAGAATATTGAGTTAAGCGATACCAAAGCAGGCTTAACGTTTGCCAAACCACAAACGGTTAAAAAAGCGGTAAACCGGGCTATTAAAAAACTGGATACTATTGCTGCTAACCCCCAAAGCGGGAAAGGCTGGATTGCAACGTTGGCTAAGATCACGCTAACTAACGACGACATTAAATTTGATAATGATGCGCAAAAGTCATTACCCAAAGGATTGGATTTCGCGCATATGCACATCCGCAACCTGAATGCAGATGTTGAGAATATTTCTTACAACCCGGATACCATTTCAGGAAAGATCAACGCGTTTACCTTCAATGAAAAAAGCGGCTTAACCATTAACAAGTTTCATACACAGTTTTTCTACGGGCCAAAGAATGCTTATTTAAATAACCTGTTAGTTGAAACGCCGCAAACCGTTTTACAGAAGCAATTACAGGTTAGCTATCCTTCTATTGCTGCTATCAGTAAAAACTTAGGCCTGCTGCACATCAATGCTGATTTGGACGGCAGCAAATTAGGTTTAAAAGATGTTTTATTGCTGATGCCAACTATGAGCAGCATGGAGCCATTTAAACATTATCCAAATTCGGTTTTGCGGTTAAATGGGAAAATTGCCGGCCAGGTTAATAACCTGAAAATAGACAATTTTGAAGTAGCCGGGTTAAGTAACACCCACATCAAAGCATCAGCAACATTAAAAGGCTTACCAAATGTAAACAAAGCCTATTTTGATGTAACGCTTAACGACTTTAAAACTACACATGCCGATCTGGCCAAAGTAGTTCCCGCAGGCATGATGCCGTCAAGTGTAAGCATCCCAAATGATCTTGATCTGAAAGGTACATTTAAAGGTGGCATTAGTAATTTCAATACCAAGCTTGGGTTACGCTCGAGCTACGGTGCAGTTGATTTGACCGCCAGTATGAAGAATGGAAATAGCAAAACCGGCGCAAGCTATTCGGCAAATATCAAAGCAAATGAGCTGAACGTTGGCGCATTAACCAAACAACCACAAATGGTTGGCAAAATTACCCTGAGTGCAAATATCAAAGGCACGGGGCTTGACCCTAAAAAGGCAAGTCTGCAATTTAGCGGGGATATAGCCAACGCATACGTTAAAGGATATACTTATAAAAACTTAGTGCTTACAGGCACAGCTACCAACGGCAATTATACTGTTAAGGCCGGCATGAAGGATCCGAATATCAACTTCGCCCTTGATGCCAAGGCAAACCTGAATAAAAAATATCCATCGGTAAATGCTACGCTGACAGTTGATAGCATCAACCTAAAAAACCTGAAGCTTACTGCTGATGAAATGCGCTTTCATGGAAAGATAGTGGCCAACGTACCTACTGCCGATCCGGATTATCTGAATGCTAATATTAAAGCAACCGATCTGTTGGTAGTAACCAACGGCCAGCGCATCAAATTAGATTCAGTAAGCCTGGTTTCAACCGCGACCGCCGATAGCAGCACCATCCGTTTAAAAACACCTTTCTTAACTGCTCACATGGCAGGTAAATACCAGTTAACACAAGTTGGAACAGCATTGCAGGATGTGATAAACAAATATTTCAATACAAGTGCGGCTAAACCAGTAGTAGCAGCCACGGCAACTAAAACACCAAAACCTGCATACCAGGCACAGCAATTCACGTTCAATGCAACAATTGTAAAAACACCACTGCTTACCCAGTTTGCGCCAACTTTGAAAACTTTGAGTCCGGTTGTATTAGCAGGACATTTCAATAGCGCTACCGGTGAATTAGTGATTAATGGTTCGATGCCGAAAGTTGTATATGGCACCAATACCGTAAACAATATGAAGCTGGCTATTAACACGGGAAACAACGCACTTAATTACAGCCTTACTGTTGATGAAATAAAAGCAAGCTCATCTATTGATCTGTTAAACACAAGTGTATCCGGCAATGCGCAAAATAATAAACTTAACCTAAGCGTGCAGGTACGCGATGCAGCTAAAAAGGAACGTTACCGTATTGCAGGCGTATTTACAGTTTTAGATAATGAATACCAGTTTAGCTTCCTGCAAAACGGGCTGTTGTTAAATTACACATCATGGGCAGTTAATCCTGACAATTCGCTGCAATTTGGTGGTAAAGGCATTTTGGCGAAGGATTTCAGCATATCTAACAGCAACCAGGTACTAAGCTTAAACAGTACTTCAGGCGAAATGAATTCGCCTATCGCGGTTACGTTCCAGAACTTCCATATTGAAACTTTAACACGTTTAGCACAACAGGACTCATTACAGGTTGGTGGTGTTATCAATGGCGACGCCAACGTCAGCGACTTCCAAAAGTCGCCCAAGTTTACTGCGGCGTTAAATGTTAACGACTTCAACTTCAAAGGCGATACCGTTGGCAACATAGCGCTCAAAGTAAATAACCAAACCGAGAATGCCTACGCGGCAGATGTACGCATAACAGGCAAAGGCAACCAGGTAAACTTAACCGGCTTATATTATACTACTCCCGAAAGTAAATTTGATTTAACGCTGGACATTGTTAACCTGAATATGAAAAGTATTGAAGGCTTTAGCTTCGGCGGGATAAGAAACTCAAAGGGGGCTATTACCGGTCAACTCAAAATATCGGGGACAACTGCCGCGCCGGTAATTCGCGGCGATGTTAATTTTAACCAGGTTGGCTTCAACGTGGCAATGCTTAACTCCTACTTTACTATGCCGAAGGAAAGCATCACTTTTAACAACGATGGCATCCGCTTTAATGATTTTACATTGGTGGACAGCACCAATAACAAAGCTGTTATATCAGGCGCCATCTACACCAAAACATTTACCGATTTTAAATTCGGCATGAATATCCATACCGATAATTTCAGGATGATCAATTCTACCGAAGCCGACAATAAAATGTACTACGGCAAGCTTTATCTCAATAGTGATATCACCATAAAAGGAAACACCGATAAGCCTATTGTTGATGCTACCTTAACTGTCAATGATAAAACAGATTTAACGATTGTTTTACCATCGGACGATCCAAGTGTTGAGGACCGCAAGGGAGTAGTAGAGGTTATTAATGAGAATGCGCCGAAATTGGATTCGATATTATTGGCCCGCAAGCTTGATTCTCTAAAAAAATCAAACCTGAAAGGTTTGGACGTTGCCGCGACTGTTAATATCAGCAAGGCTGCCAAATTTACCATTGTTGTTGATGAACGCAACGGCGACGTGGTACATCTGCAAGGGGAAGCTCACCTGAACGGTGGTATTGACCCAAGCGGTAAAACAAATTTAACCGGAACTTACGTTGTTGAAACCGGTTCATACAACTTAGCTTATGCAACTGTAAAACGTAACTTCATTTTCCGAAAAGGCAGCACAATTACCTGGACGGGCGACCCAACAAGTGCTAATATTGATCTTACGGCTATTTATGTAGCCAATGTGCCGCCGATTGATTTGGTGCAACAACAATTGGGTGGAGATAATACTTCAGCAAACGCGGTTCAGTACAAGCAAAAGCTGCCATTCAATGTCGATTTGAATTTAAAAAATCAACTGTTAAAACCGGATATAAGTTTTGATATTGTATTGCCGGATAGCAGTTATACAGTGTCGCCACAAGTAGTGCAGGTAGTTGATGATCGTTTATCACAGGTTCGCGCTGATCCTAATGAAATGAATAAACAGGTATTGGGCGTATTAGTACTCGGCCACTTTATTGGCGATAATCCATTACAAAGCGAGGGCGGCAGCACAGGTATTAACGGCGCTATACGTAATAGTGTGAGCAGTTTGCTATCCGACCAATTGAATAAACTTGCCGGTAACCTTATCGGTGGTGTGCAGTTAAGCTTCGGTTTAACCTCGGGTGCTGATTATTCTACCGGCGTTGAACAAAACCGCACCGACCTGAACGTAGGTTTATCCAAACAGTTTTTGAATGACCGGGTTACTGTTACGGTAGGCAACAACTTTAACCTGGAAGGGCAAAACCAGCCAGGGCAAAAAACTACGGATATAGCTGGCAACCTGTCGGTAAATTATAAGCTAACCGAGGATGGCCGTTATATGATACGAGCCTATCGCAAAGATGAATTTATAGTAGTTGAAGGCCAGGTGGTTGAAACCGGCGTAGGCTTCTCGTTAACTTATGAATACAATCGTTTCAAAGAGCTTTTTGCTAAGAAAACCAAGGAAGAAAAGGAAATGAGGAAGAAATATAACCAGGAGCAAAAAGAAAAGAAGAAAGAGCAAAAAGACGCCGACAAAAAACACGACGAGCAGGTAGCCGATGTGCCGCCACCGCAAACTAAACAAACATTAAACTAACCTATGATTAATTCGAATCAAGAGTCAAGAACCAAGAGTCAAGGGCGAATGCCTAATGTCCGATGCCTAATGGCTAATAAATATCAGGCCTTCTCCTCAAATCTTGGTTCTTGGTTCTTGGTTCTTGATTCACGTTATTTATATATTTTATTAGCTGTTTTAATAAGTGCCTGCAGTACTACTAAATACTTAGCGCCGGGGCAAAAATTATATACCGGCGGCGAAGTAAAAATTACGGATAAAGCAACCACAAAAAGTGAGGCAAAAGCGTTAACAAGTGACCTGGAAGGATTGTTAAGGCCGAAACCAAATACAACCATTTTGGGCTTAAGGTATAAGCTATGGATATTTGATAAAACCCGCACCAATAAAAAACGCGGTTTAAAACATTACCTCAACACACATTTAGGCGAACCTCCTGTTTTAATAAGCAGTGTTGATTTAACTCAAAACAGCACCATCCTGCAAAACCGCTTACAAAATGAAAGTTATTTTGTGGCCCAGGTAAGTGGCGATACAGTCAGCAAAAAGCAACTGGCAAAAGCGGTTTATACCGTGCAAACCGGCCCGGCATATCATTACCGTAAAATAATATTCCCGCAAGCTAAGAACGATTTGGATACCGCTGTAGCAGGTACAGCTAACGAAAGTTTTTTAAAAGTTGGCGATAAATATAACCTCGACCTGATAAAAGGCGAGCGCATAAGGATAGACGCGAAATTGAAAGAGCGCGGTTTTTATTATTTCGCTCCCGAGGACCTGATCATGAAATACGACAGCTCAAGCGCGGGTAATCACCAGGTAGATATGTTTGTTAAGGTGAAAGAAACTACACCTGACGAGGCCCGCTGGATATACAAGATCAGGAATATTTATGTTTACCCGCATTACACGCTAAAGGATACCTCCTTAAAGCTGGATTCGGCAGTAAAATACCGTTGGTATAACGTGGTAGGGGGTAAAAAAACTGTTACTCCTTATGTCTTTAAAAACACAGTATTGCTGCATCCCGGCGATACTTATAACCGCACCGAGCACAATAACTCGTTAAGCCGCTTCATTGAATTGGGCCCGTTTACCTATGTAAAAAACAGGTTTGAAGATGTCACCCCCGATTCACCGTTTTTAGATGTCTACTATTTTTTAACACAAGCCAAACGCAAATCATTAACTGCCGAAATTATAGGCCGGCAAACATCTGCAAATTATAGTGGTACACAATTCAATCTTACCTTCAGGAACAAAAACACATTTAAGGGAGCAGAGCTATTTACACTCAACTTTTTTGTAAGTACAGATAAGCAGTTCGGCAGCCTGAATAATGGATTGAATGTTTACCAGTTTGGTGTACAGCCATCCATATCATGGCCAAGGTTTATTAGCCCGTTTGACTTCCATACGGATAATGCCTTTATCCCACATACCGTTTTAACAACCGGCTATACATTAATTGACCGTTCGCAACTGTACCGGTTAAACTCATTCAACGCCTCGTGGGGATACCAGTGGAAACCGAGTATGCATAAACAGCACACATTGGATCTGATGGATTTTACTTTCGTTGATGCCGAGAATGTAAGCAAAAGATATACGGATAGTATAAAGAATACCGGGAATCCAACTTTAAAACATGTTATTGAAAACCAACTGACCTTTGGCCCAAGCTATAGTTTTACCTACGATAACACATCCGAAAGTTTCAGGACAAATTCTTTCTATTACATGGGAAAAATCAGCGAATCAGCTGCTTTATTGGGATTAGTTACAAATGCTGATACTTTAGCCGGAAAAATACGCACTATAGCAGGTACAACTTTTGACCAATACATCAAATTAGAGAACGAGATCAGGTTTTTCCATAAACTTGGGCCTAACAGTAAAATTGCTACCCGTTTATTGGTCGACTTGGGTTTACCATATGGTAATTCAACTATTTTACCCTACACCCAACAATTTTTTATTGGTGGCCCTAATAGTTTGCGTGGTTTCCAGGCCAGGACACTGGGTCCCGGTTCTTATGATTACAGAACGACGCTTGGCTATTTAAAAGGGACACAGTTTTTACCTGATGAGTCCGGAGATATTAAAATTGAAGCAAACGTTGAATACCGCCCTAAATTATTCAGTATAGTTGAAGGTGCATTATTTGCAGATGCAGGAAACATTTGGCTGGCAAAGCCACATAGCGGCCTTCCGGGTGCAGCTTTTGGCAAAAACTTTTTAAGTCAAATGGCCCTTGACGGGGGCTTTGGTTTACGATTTAACTTATCGGTATTAATATTACGTACAGATCTGGGCTTCCCGTTAATTGACCCTTCACAATCCTCCGGACAACGTAATTTATTTAACCAGATAAGCTTCCGTAATTCAGTGTTTAACCTGGCTATTGGGTATCCGTTTTAGGTTAATGAGTGAAGGATTGAATTAGTGACTGAGCGAATTAATTAGTTGTTGACATTATCATTTCAAAGGGCTTGAAACGAGGGTTAACATAACTTAACATATTTCTATGTTAACCTTATTAAGTATTTGATAATCAAAATTTTGACATCAAAACAAGGTTAACATAGGTTAACCTTGTTAACTATACCTCCCCCAGTCTCAATTCCTGCCTGCATAAACGCATACTGCTTAAGCTGTAAATCAGGAAAAACGATATTAACAGTACATAAACAGCCGGATAAAAATGAAGCGGATTAAGGTAATTGATATGATACTCCCTGCCAAAAAAGCCAATGGTATTCAATAGGAGATTGGAAAATATTAATAAAACCCCTCCCCAATATCTTACATATTGTTTTGCCAGTGATCGCTTACCTTTTGGCGGCTTAATACTATTAGTTTTACGGAGCGTATAAAATTGTGGAATTATAGCTATGATCAATAATGTAACCATAAATACAAGTGCCGTTGGTTTATTTTGAGGCAGATAGAATGAAATAGCCAAAAGCATACATATGATTACAATAACCTGCCAGCTTAAATATTGCTTCATGTTAGCCCAAAGTGTTCTTTGTATTTTAACGCGATATGCTTTTTCATATGCACCGGCAATTTTTTCAAAAGCGTAATAGCCGGGGAATTGGGTATTCATCATATCGTTATAAAGGAACCCGATATCGCGTTCATCGCCATTTGCCCGTGCTGTTTCGATAGCCAATAAAACATGATCTTTTAACTCATCATAAACCTCCTGGTACTTGAGTTCGTACTCATCCAGCCGTTGGTTAATATATTCAAGGTCTGTAGCGGATAATTTCATCTATTAG
>Ga0207153_1155_pt1 | contig 13655 bp, 19 predicted proteins | sample Alteio_BWMinHeat_27_FD_153580 | JGI IMG/M metagenome (GOLD analysis project Ga0207153, IMG submission 153580) | Enriched cells from forest soil in Barre Woods Harvard Forest LTER site, Petersham, Massachusetts, United States -... | ecosystem: Environmental > Terrestrial > Soil > Temperate forest >...
CGTCCTTTACGTAAGGAATACCCGCCTCCTTGAGATCCGCCCGCAGCGCCGCTGCCGTCGGCTTCCCCTTGACTGGAAACAGAATCTCCCCAGGCTCTCGGAGTTTCAGCCAGGCTTGCAACCTGAGAGCCTAGCGGATCGGCAGCGACAGGTTGGACCTCCGAGCCGCTAGGCCCGATCTCAGAGGCAATCGCCGGCCAAGCACGATGGGGTAGGTGGGCAGCTCGTTCGAGCATAAGGGAAACCTGTTTTCCTGTTCGGCGATACCCAGGGCCGGCCGGGCGCGCGGGACGTGCTCGCCTGGACGGAGAGCATCGACCCAACGAAGATCGTACTCCACTTTTACCAGGTGGCCGACCACAAATGGTTGCCGCTGACCGTGCCCGGTATCAAGCAGTGGGGCGTTCGAGATCCCCTCCGGCGGCATCTCCGTCGCCGGGCTATGTTTGTGGTCTGCACCACTGACCACTCGGAAAAGAAGACGATGGGGCGATCCGTGCTCACCGTTCGCACGACGACGACCGAACCTTCAGGATGCTATACGAATTGTCGAGCACCAAGTTCATCAATGTCTCGTTCTGGCCGGCCGATGGTTGGCTGTATATTTATGGAAGCGGCGATTACCGAAAAAGCAACGTGTGCCTTGCCCGGGTGAAGCCCGTGAATCTCCATGACCGGTCCAAGCTGGAATATTTCAAGGGCGTCGGACCCAAGGGACGGCCGCGCTGGTCCCCGCATGAGGCGGATGCGGTGGCGCTTTTTCAGCACCCGCAGATCGGCGAGTTCTCGGTCTCGTGAGGCCGGTCAAGCGTTACCTGATGCTGTGCAATGCCGCGATGCCTCGCGGCATCACGCTGCGGTCGGCCGAGGCCCCGTGGGGACCGTGGTCGGCCGGAACGGTGATCTTTAAACCAGGCCGCGACAACGGCTACGGGCATTTCATGCACATCAAGAACAAGACCGATGGCCTAAGCGACCCGAACCGCGCTGAGGAATGGGGCGGCGAGTACGGCCCTTACATCATGTCCCGATACACGAGCGGGGCAGAGGGGCACTGCCAGATCTATTACACCATGTCAACCTGGAACCCGTATCACGTAATGGTGATGCGGGGCGGGCTGAAGCTTGCGCGCAAGCGGTGACCATCAACGTCGCCGCGTATTCGCGCTCCACTCGGATGCAGAAAGCCAGGGCCCGTTTCGTGATTTTGCGACAAGTGCCGGACGCTGTGGTGTGCTGAGCATTATTACGGAGTTCGTGTCAAATTCTCGGGGTGCGAGGCGGACGCTAAAACCTCCAACACAGTGGTTAATTGGCGAAAACCCAGGACAAACCGGGCTCCGGCGCGAGGTCGATTAACAGGATTGTTGCGAGTTCGTATCCTGTTCGGGGAGGTGGTTGTCTTGCAGCGAAATCTCTCGAAACGGGTTAACTCACGGAGGTGCGGCTGTCAGGCCTCGCTCCAGGCTGCCGGGATTGCGCGGCGAGCCACACGCCCAAGGCGAACGCCAAGGTGATTAGCAGTCCCGAGGTTAATACCAGGTCCTCCAGCCACTTGTTCGCATCTATCGAGTCAATGACCCGATCGGCACGCACATCAATGGCGACGACACTACTGGCAAGGCGCCGGGAAGATTTCATCTCGATCCTACTTGCGGAGCTTCGCAACGCTCCAGAGTTTCACCGTCCCGTCATCATTCCCCGCCGCCAATAACTTGTCGTCCGGGGAGAAGGCGACCAGGCGCATCCGGAACTTTGATGGCAGGCTTCTCACCTCGACTTGTTCGGCAACGTCGTACACTTTGACGCCGTCGTGGCAGGCGCAGGCGAGCAGATCCTGCAGCCAGCACAATATCGGATTATCCGAAGCCCCGTTCCATATTTCAATGCAAAAGCTTCAATCCTTCCACCAGCGGTTGGTATTCAGCAAGGGCATCTTTCTTCCCGCCCCAGGTCGTGAACAGGGCCCAGCATCTTGGATGAGTTGAACTTTTGACTGTATTCGATCAGTGCCCTCGAGACGCTGCGGGAGTTTTTAGCAGCCGCTGCTCCTCATGTCGCGGAGCGAGTTCGAAATGCCGTGGCGCACACAATCGTGGCGGTGATTGGACTTCCCCTGCTGGCAAGACCCCGCAAGCCACCCTTTACTCCGCCTTGCTCAGGGAGATAAAGACCAAGGGCGACCAGGCACGCTTCCAGAAAACCGACCGTGGTAAGTTCTCACACACCCAGGCGGGCTAGGCGCCTATCCGTCAACCCTTCGCCCCCGAGGCCCCAACGCGGGCCTCTCTCTCGTTGGTCCACATCCATTCGATCCCTACGCGTTATCCGCGGCCGCATCTCCGGTGGTACTGGGTGCCGGATGGGGCCATTCTCTTACCAGCGGCGTATGCCGGCAGGCGGCTTGGAGCCCGGAGCCAGCCCTTCATGATTAGACTCCTTGGTTTAATATCCCGAACCGAGTCGATTTGGTCGCAGTAGCTCTTTGCCAGGAAATCCGGGCAATTCCTATGCCGCCGGCCATTTCTGGATTCCTACGGAGCGGCGGTGATTATCGACTTGCTGCTCCGCTGGCCCGGGGTAGACCAGTAGACGGCGGCCACCGAGGAGTTATCCGGCACTTGCTCGGGTTCGACTACCCAGACGGTTGCCTTGTGAGAAAGCGCATACACGACGGTCAGGTTTAACAACTCATCTCCCGGTTCGGGACGCTCGTGGATCACGACGCTGGAGCTGGCAGGGTCAAAGGCGCCCCAGTGCTCCCGGTCGCGGGCGACGAAGAGGTATTGGAGCTGACCTTGGAACGCGGCTGGCAGCACTTCCGCCAGGTTGTTGGATGTATGCCCGCGCCCGCTGCCGGCCAGTTGCCGGTACAGGTCGGCGGCTCGCGCGCGCGATTGTTCGAAGTGGGGCTGCACCAAGTCCCAGGCGCGTTCGTGCAACTGCTGCGCACTGAGCCGGTCAGGGTGACGCCATCGGCCGACGCCAAGGAAGCGCGCCTCGAAGGCGGTGCAGCCGGCCTGGTATTACTCGCCATGCTGTAGGTCAAGTCTCAGCCAGCGAATGATCGGCAGCCATCGTGGGGATCTTGCCCGCTTCCATAAGCTTTTTGAAACGGCACAAGTCTTCCTCAATCTCTTCCTCGGGCGCTTCGCCGAAAAGCCGGGCGATGAGCGCCCCGGCCTTGCCGGCCGGAGGATCGTATTTCAATTCGACTTTTAGCTGCGTGCCACGGCCATCGGCCGCGGGCGTGAAGTGCACGGAGCCTGCCGTGTCTACTTCGGAGCCTGGCAAAGAACGCCAGGCGATCACACTGGGCTCACGATCGGTGATGATCTCAGCGTCCCATTCGGCGCTGATGCCGAGCGGGCCCTTGGCGACCCAGTGGGAGCGTTTGTCATCCAGTTCCCGGACCGATTTCAGGTGCCGCATAATGCGCGGCAGATTCTCCAGGCGACGCCAGAAGCGGTGCAGCTCCTCCGCAGGACGGTCGATGGTCAAGGAGGTATCGACCCGCACACCATGACCGGCCCGCACGGCGGCACGGCGCTGATGTGCGTCGCGCGTGTCGATCCCCAGCGCTTCATAAACGGGACAATGACCCGTGAGGCCGCGGTAAACGAGACAGCCCCCGACAGCGGCCACAACTGCGCCCCCCAGGGATCGCCGCGTGAGACCATACAAGCCGAGCGCGCTCCCGGCGATCACGGATGCCAGGCGCTCGATTTCGCTGACGTTCAGTTCCATGCTGCCGAATGCTGGCAAAAGCTCGTGTCCGGGGCGGTCCTGGCGCTGCAAGGTACTCGATGTTGCTGCCATGATTTTTGCCTCGCTGGTAATCGGTCATCCTGATCAACTCCTATCTAGGTTGGCAAGTTACGTGCCACCGGCTAACTAAAGCGGCGTGCCGGAGAAGAGTGTGAAGTGATCGGCAGTCAACATTCAAAATCCGCGTGTCCAGCGTCGTGCCGATGCTGGCCACCCTTACCGAGGAGCGCTTTTCCCGAGAGGGATGGGTGTTTGAACCGAAATGGGACGGGGAGCGCTGCCTGGTGTTCCGCCACGGCGGCGAGCTGCGCCTGTATTCGCGGCACCGGAAGCTGCTTAACGAGCGGTACCCCGAACTGGTGGCCGCATTTCGCCGGCAAGAGAACGATTCCTTCATCGCCGATGGCGAAATCGTCACCTTCCAGGACGGCGTGACCAGCTTCGCCAAACTCCAGCAACGCATGCAGCTCGAACGCCCACCGCCGGAGCTTGTGCGCAAGGTGCCCGTATGGTTCTACTTGTTCGATTTGCTCTACCTGGACCGCTACGACATCCGGAAGGTCCCGCTCAAATACCGCAAGGAGCTGCTGCGCAAAACGCTCGAGTTCAAGGACAGGCTGCAATTCACGGAGCACCGCGAAACGGAGGGGGAAGCCTATTATCGTCAGGCCTGCCGCAGACACTGGGAAGGTTGTCATCGCCAAGAATGAAGACAGCGTGTACGTGTCGCGGCGGACGCGCGACTGGCTGAAATTCAAATGCAGGCAAGAGCAGGAGTTTGTGATTGTGGGTTACACGGATCCGCAAGGCAAGCGGATCGGCTTTGTGCGTTGTTAGTGGGCTATTACCATCGCGGAAAGCTGGTCTACGCAGGCAAGGTTGGAACGGGATTCGACACCGCCCGGTTGCAGCAACTGGGCAGCCGGCTTGCGCAACTGGAGACGGCCACCTGCCCGTTCGTCGGCGACGAGCCACCGCGCCAAGGCGTCCATTGCGTCAAACCTAAGCTTGTCGCCCAGATTGGCTTCACGGAGTGGACGCCCGGAGGCAAATTGCGGCACGCCTGGTTCCTCGGCCTGCGGGATGACAAGAGACCAGAAGGTCGTGCGCGAGGGCTGACGCCCCGTTGGATTGCAGATTTCAGATTCAAGATTGCAGATTTCGATGACTTACGGCTGGCGATGCGCGCTCTCAACAAGCAATGCCCTTCATGTTTGCTGCGCGGGCAACCGTCTGGCATCCTCCTTGCTTGAATGTAGGTAAACGCGATCCTCATCGGGCATGCGCTGAAGGGAATTCACGTCACAGCTATGGGAAAGGAGATCATATGTTCAGGCAAGAAAGGGTCCTCCTCGTTTTGGGAATCATCCTGGTCCTACTACTGGCGCCCAGTGGTTGGGCCCAGGAGGCAAAGCACAAGAGCCAACCCCGCGCCTACCTGGGCATTCTGGTTGGGCCCGCTGGCGGCGGCGAACAGGGTGTCCTGGTGCGGGAGGTCACGCCCGACAGCCCAGCCGCCCAGGCCGGCCTCAAGAGCGGTGACCACATTATCAAGATTGGGGATGAGGAGGTGAAGGGCGTTGATGACTTCCTCCAGCGTATTGCCTCCATGAAGGCAGGAGAGAAACTCACTCTGCAGGTGAGGCGCGGAGACCAGGAACAGAAGATCATGGTGACGCTGGGAGAGCGGCCCGAACCGGCTGGGGGTTCTCCGTACTGGCCGGCTTTGCCTGGCGGTCGGCGTCCCGCCTTTCTTGGCGTTCAGGCCCAGCCGTTGACGTCCGAACTGAAGAAACGCTTGCAGGTCGAGGCCGATGCGGGGGCGGTTGTCACCGAGGTGGTCCCGAATTCGCCCGCAGCCAAGGCCGGCCTGAAACCAGGCGACATCATCAGCGCCGTCGACGATAGAACCATTCAAGATCCGGCGCAGCTCCGGGAATCGATCCAGCAGGCCGGTCCGGGCAAAGAAGTCACGCTGCGCGTGGTTCGCGGCAAGGAGAACCTGTCCGTCAAGGCGACGCTGCGGGAAGGGGCGTTTGGCCTGTTCCTGACGCCGGGCGATGAGCGCTTTCCGATGTCCGATGTTGAGTCCATGGTCGAGGCAGGCCGCCGCGTCCGGGATCTGGAACGTCGCGTCGAAGAATTGGAAGCGCGGGTCCGCGAGCTGGAGAAGAAGCAAGGCCGAAAGTGATTTGCTATCCCGATTTCCAAAGTCCTTGAGGCTGTCCGAAAAGGGGGCAGCACTCTCGGGTGCGCTGTGAAAATAAGCGCCGTCCTCGATTTGAGGAGTCCTGTCCCTTTTTCGGACAGTCCAGGCCGATCGCGCAAGGAACGGAGACCCCCATGAAGAACCCGGTCGCGCAGACCGCCGAGTGACATCTTGCTCATGAGAGAACGGCATCGTCACGCTCAGCGGCCACGTGTCCTGCTACGCTGAGAAGTACGCGGCCGAGAAAGCGGCCAAGCGCGTCTATGGCGTCCGAGCGGTCGCCAACGAGCTCGACGTCACTGCCCGGCAGCAGTCAGCGCACCGACCGAGGATATTGAGTTTCGCGCCCGCACGGCGCTAACGTAGACGCTTCCAGCACTATTTCACTTTTCGGCCCCGCATGCGGTGTTGCTTGGGGACCGTGCGCGCTTCCACGTCCTTGCGCGTCGTTGGATTTTCCTTCACGTCCTTATCCAGAATTTGGTTAAACTGACGTTGCTCCTTCTTCCCCATGTTGGTCATGCCTTCTTTCATGGCGTTTCCTCGTGGAGGTAAGTTTGCTGATCTATAAAACACCATGCAAGCGACATGCCGTTTTGTGCAGAGGCGGAACGACAAAAACCCAGTTTCTTTGGAGAAACCGGGTTTTTGGCTGTGCTTCTGGACGGCTGTCAAAGCCGGCCGGCAGCTACCGGAACGGGGCCTATTATATTTCATGGCCGGCTACACGGTTTGAATGACCAAGCAATTCTCAAGCAGCGGCATCGCTCTTGCTTCGGAGTTAACCACTACCCGGCGTTAGCGCTTCCTGGAGCACCAGTTAGTTGTTTTCCGTGGAAAGGCAACCATGCACAACCACAACGTAATGGACGGCGCGCCCACGGCACCGGCGGTTCTGGCAACTCCGGCTTGTCAACCTGAGCCACCGCGCGTTGCCTTGCCGCATTTCAGTCTCCGCGTGGTCGTGGCGGTGCTTATTACGCTTCTGCTCTTGACGGTCGCTTACGTCCTGTGGCGTGGCGTACACGTGCTGCTGGTTGTTTTTGCTGGAGTTCTGTTCGCAGTGTTTCTCTCGGCGCTGACGGAGTGGCTGACCAAGCACAGCCGCCTCAGCCGCGGCTGGGCGCTGACCGTTGTGGTCCTGGTACTTTTTGCCGTTGCCGGCGGCATTGGCTGGCTGCTGGCCAATCGACTGGCCGACCAGGCTGCGCAATTGGTGCACAAGCTGCCTCAGTCATTTGACGAACTGCGGAATCACCTATCCCAGTACGAATGGGGACGCCTACTTCTCGATCAGGCTCCCAATGGTCAGGAAGCCCTTAGCAGAATTGCCAGGTTTGCACCCGTGCCGGGGCTGATTTCGGGCATCGGCGAATTCCTGGTGAATGTCGTGGTTATTTTTTTTGTGGGCATATTCGGCGCGGCGCAACCGGATCTGTACCGGGCGGGCCTTTTACATCTGCTGCCGCCCTCGCAACGGCAGCGCGCCGGGGAAGCAGTGGACGTGGTCACTTTGAACCTGCGCTGGTGGCTGGTGGGAGAGATCTGGCTTATGGTGATCTTATGGCTGACGACCACAGCCGGCCTCTGGATGATCGGCGTTCCTCTCGCTCTGGTGCTCGGCGTCATCGCGGGCATCCTGGAACTGGTTCCCTACGTTGGCGCATGGATTTCGGCCGTGCCCGCGGTACTCATGTCGCTGACGTTGAGCCCGGTCCATGTGCTGCTGACCGTGGGGCTTTACCTCTTTCTGCATATCCTGGAAGGCTATGTCCTGCTGCCGCTCATCCAGCGCCGCGCTGTCGAGATGCCGCCGGCCGTGACCCTTGTGGCCCAAGTGCTGCTCGGTGAGTTGCTGGGGATGATGGGTTTGTTCGTGGCAGCGCCGCTCACGGTATGCACGGTCGTGCTGGCCAAGATGCTCTACGTGGAGGACACCCTGGGCGATCAGGCCATCCATGTGCCGGGTGAGCCAGGCAAGGAGGAGAAACCGGTGGTGCAAAATCAGTCAACTCACGGCGAGGGTGGCGGCACATGTTGAGCGTTACGATTCGTAGCGCCGGCCTGGTCAAGTTCGCATTTCAGTGAAAAACCGAACTCGGCATGTACAGGGAGCTGAACAAAAGCGGAACCGATGCTTCTTGATCTCCGGTCAAAAGAAGTGAAGGTCGGGCCAACACCTGTCTGCTGGAAGAGTCAGACAGAATGCCAGCCCCACCACCAGGTTACCACGGCTCTACGGTGATCTCATTCTGAACGCTGTAGACGCCGGGAGCCGACCAGGCAGCGCGCTCGGCGGCTTCTCGTTCCGCCCAGGAGCGCACCGTTCCGCGCAGGACGACCTTGCCCCCGTTCACCTCGACCGTGACGCGGCTAGCATCCATCTCGGCGCTGCGTTTGAAGGCATCTTCGATTCTGCTCTTTAGCTCGGTTGGACTCACGCGCGGCTTAACGGTGATCAGATTGCTCACACCGATCACCCCCGCAAGATAGCGCACGGAGTTCTCGGCAGCGGTTTTCTGGTACTGCCATTCAACTTCGCCTTCCAGTGTAACCCAACCCTTATTGAGGGTGATCTTGATCTTGTCGGCGGGCACCAGGATGTTCGCCTTCAAGGCATTCACGGCCGCCCTGGCGATGTCCTCGTCCGTGCGCCGGCTGTCGCCAGGCAGCTTGACGTCGAGTTCGTTGGCGACGGCCTTAACGCCGTAGACGCGTTTGGCCGCTTTCTCGGCGGCATACTTCTCGGCATACGACGATACGTGGCCGGTGAGCGTGACGATGCCTTCCTTGACTGTGACACCGATGTGGGCCGGGTTCACGCTCGGTTCCCACTTCAACTCCTCCAGGACATCGCGTTGCAAATCAATGTCGGACATGGTCGCAGTGCTCATGGGCGGCTCCTTTATTCCCGCGGAATGGATCTGTCCACCACAGTGACTGGCGCCTTCCTTATGATGTCAGGGACCACCAATCTCTTCACGCAGACGCGCATTTTGCAAACGAGATGCCGCCGCTCCACGTGGCAATCAAGTGTGCATCTGCCACAGGACGGAAGTGAAATAGTCTCTAGAAACAGTGGCCGTTGATCGTCTTCGCATGACACATTGTCCCGAGGCGTCGTGTCTAAAGACATTCTGTCCGCGGCGGCAAGCAGGGCAGCGTTGCGGTTGGCCTCCCAGGGGCGCTGCTTCGTTCGAGGGGCAGGCCCCAGCGGCACAAGAATTGTACAGATGTTGGCGGTGGCGCTTCATGGTCCCAATGTTCCTTCACTTCGTTGCCGCATAAATGGAGGTGTTTCCCGTGGTGGTCGAATTAAAGGACAGTGTTGCTGGAACTGATGTCTACATTAACCCGACCTACGTGGTGAGCCTGCGACCCGATCCTGCCGATCCGCACCGCGTCACCATGCTCAAGCTCAGCGACGGCGAATCCATCCGGGTAATCGGCGAGGACCGAGAAGTGGCCGAAAAGCTTGCTCGGGCTCGCTAAGGAGTAATGCAAATGAGATGCGAACACTTAGTCGGCCTGGAACCGGTGCCGGCGCGCACGCCTGGCCGCGAAGAATGCCTGAAACTAGGCACGCGCTGGGTTCATCTACGCCTATGCTTGAGCTGCGGCAAGCCAGTGAATGGCACCAGGATGGTTGGTCTCCGTGGAAGAGACTTCTGGCCAAGAAGCAGACCGGCATCGACGTCCGCAAGGACGCCATGGCGCTGCAGCGTCTCAAGGAAGCAGCCGAACGCGCCAAGAAAGACCTGTCGCAGGCCACCACCACCGACGTCAACCTGCCGTTCATAACGGCCGATGCCAGCGGGCCCAAGCATCTGACCATGTCGTTGACGCGCGCCAAGTTCGAACAGCTCACGGAGCACCTGGTCGAGCGCTGCCGCGGGCCGGTCATGAAGGCGCTCAAGGATGCCGGGCTTGACGCCAAGGCCGTCGATGAAGTCGTGCTGGTGGGCGGCATGACGCGCGTGCCGCGCATTCAGCAACTGGTCAAGGAGATCTTCGGCAAGGAAGGCCACAAGGGTGTCAACCCGGACGAGGTCGTCGCAGTCGGCGCCGCCATCCAGGGCGCCCAGTTGCTGCTCGGCAGCAAAGCCGATGTGCTGCTCCTCGACGTCACGCCGCTGTCGCTGGGCATCGAGACCCTGGGCGGTGTGCTGACCAACTTGATCCCGCGTAACACCACCATTCCGACCACCAAAAAGGAAGTTTTCAGCACCGCCGAGGACAATCAGACGGCGGTCACCGTCAAGGTCTACCAGGGGGAGAGCCCGATCGCCGCCAGCCCATCGAACCGATTGTTGGCCCAGTTCAACCTGGAAGGAATCGCTCCCGCGCCGCGCGGCCAGCCGCAGATCGAGGTGGCCTTCGATATCGACCATAACGGCATCGTGCACGTGAGCGCCAAGGACCTGGGCACAGGCAAGGAACAGAAAGTGCGCATCGAAGCCTCCAGCGGCCTCAGCGCCGCCGAGGTCGAGCGCATGCGCAAGGAAGCGGAGGCTCACGCCGAGGAAGACCGCCGCCGCCGTGAGGTAATCGACGCTCGCAACCAGGCCGACCAGACGATTTACCAGATTGAGAAAATGCTCAAGGACAACGCCGGCAAGCTTTCGGAGCAGGACCAGGCCCCCGTACAGGCCGCCATCGCGAGAGCCAGGGAGGCGATGAACCGCGACGACGCCCAGGCCATTCGCCGCGCCCTTGACGAATTGCAGCAGGCGGCGCAGGCCATGGCCCAACACATGCGGCAGCAACAGCCGGCCGGCGCTGGTGCAGGAGCGGCAGCCTCAGGCAACGGCCGCAATGGCCAGGGCGGCGAGCGCAAGGACGACGTCATTGACGCGGAGTTTGAAGTTAAGAAATAAGTAGTCATTAGTCATTGGTATTCGTCATTCGCAGGCGAATGACGAATACCAATGACTAATGACCAATGTGAGCGTTAGCCGAACTTCCTTTTCAACAAGTAAACGAGAGCGAGGCGGACATGTTGAATCGGCTGTTGCATACGGCAACTCTGGACGGTCAGGCCGAGGCATTGACGAAGCTGCACGCGTTGGTCAAGGAGCGCCGACCGGACGGCGTGCTCTTCGCGGGCCGCATTTTGGGAAGCAACCCGGTTTCCCACGCGGCGAAGCTCAATGATCAGCCACCGCGTGCCGCCGGCTCCTGGGAGCGCAGAGCGCCCGCAGTCCCCGTCCGTTATTGTCGTTGAAGATGAGGAGCGTGGACCGCTGATTCTGACGGTTGGTGATCCGATGCAATCGACGCAACGGGTGAAGGACGGCAAGAGGTCCATATTGGTGATCAAGTACTCGGACATCAAGTTGGAAACCGTACAGTGTCCCAGCGCGTGATGCTGGGATTCTGGTTTGCTGAGACGGTCCCTGCGGAAGTCGGTCAGGCACACTCTTGACGCGGTTCTGCGAGCGCGCGAGATCGGAGCGCGCCACCTCTTTGCAGAGCTACTACCTGCCTTTCGCGCCGCACGGAATCTCCTCAAATCTGCTTGTCGCTGGCTTTTCTCTTTCCCTTTCATCGCCTGCCCGTCGCGCCTATATGAGAAGGGCAACCTGAACGAGGAGACGAAGAAGTACACGGTGGAGGCCTGCCGGCGTGTCAAGGCGCACGGCGGGGTTTTGCACTGCTTCGTGGTCGGCAGAGTCCTCGAACAAGAACGTGTTGATTGGCTCAAGCAAATTGTGCTGGCCGGGCATCCGGTTGGCAACCATTCATACGATCATGTCAATGTGCTGGCCACCAAGGCGGAGGACATTCAATTCCGCTTCCAGCGTGCGCCCTGGTTGATTCAGGGCAAGACGCCGCGACAGGTCATAGAGGAGAATATTCGCCTTACCACAACGGCTCTCAAAACGCGCATCGGCATCGACCCGTCTGGTTTCCGTACGCCCGGCGGCTTTCTGGACGGTCTCGCCCGGCGTCCCGACATCCAGCTTATGCTTCAAAGCCTGGGCTTCGACTGGGTAAGCAGCAAGTATCCAGCTCACGCCATGAACAAGGCCGGCACAAAGCCGGATGACGGCATCTACGACAACATCGTCAAGGCGCAGCAATTCGCGCAACCGTTCGCCTACCCGGGCGGCCTCATCGAGGTGCCCATGAGCCCGATCAGCGACATCGGCGCTTTTCGGGGCGGGCGCTGGAAGCTCGATTATTTTCTCCAGGCAATTCGGCTAGCGGTTGAGTGGGTGATCGAGCACGGCGCCGTTTTCGATTTCCTGGGTCACCCTTCCTGCCTTTACGTGGTCGATCCGCACTTCAAGACCATCGAATTGATCTGCGACCTGGTTAACAAAGCTGCCGGCCGTGCGGCACTGGTCGACCTGGGTACTATGGCCCGGCGCGCCGGGCGCACACTTCGCTAAAGCACGGCGAGCGGGAGCAGACGGACTTCCGCACGTCTCACCTCTTCCTCTATCGAGTGTGTTTAGAACGAAGCCCCCCGCCCCCATCCCCGTTACGATAGAACCCGGATTGTTGCGAACCAGATGGCCGACGTGGCGACTTGCAAGAAATCGCCCGGGCAAGGTATGCCTTTGACCGCCGGTGAACGCGGCGTATCATGGCCGACAGCGCCGACATCCGCGTCTGGCGCGCCGGCGCCGTCTATTTCATCAACTGGGGGCCTTAGGAGAAGAAGGACCCACGGGACAGCACAGCGGAGACAAACCAATGCTTCCAAGTCGCCGCCGCATTTTGACTGCGGGCCTGGCCTGCGTCGGCAGCCTTTCGGTTGGCACGGCGGCCAAGACGGCGTAGCCGTCTCGATCAATTTGTTGCAGGATCGGGTCTGTCTTCATGACAACCTCTCCGGATAAAATACCGGTTATGACCGCTGAACGACAATGCCATGAGGATTCGCGCCGTGTCTAAGAAAGCCGCCGAGTTGACGGAGCCTCTCTTCTGTAATCGCTGCGGCGCCATCCTGGTGGAAGGGAGCGGCGCGTTCTACCGGGTCCACATCGAAGCGCTTGCCGATCCCGCGCCGCCTGTCATCTCCTCGGAAGACCTCGCGAAGGACCCGAGCGAAGAGATCAAAAAACTTCTCGCGCAAATGAAAGAGCTTTCCGCCCAGGAGGCGATGCACCAGGTCTACCGCCGCCTTACCATTTTTCTGTGCCTGGCATGCTATCGGCCCTGGATCGAAAATCCTGCCGGCTAACATTCGTAGCATGCTGCCTGGCCCTGCTTGCCGGAGAGTCGGCGGTCAGCCGCGGTCTTGCGGATTCTCTGCGTGAAAGGGTAGAATCCCGGTACGAAAGTTAAGCCAACCTCCCGGAGAAGCGAGACCCTTGAGCCGCTTGGTTCAGCGCAAGGAAAAGCAGTTCGCTCTCTGGGATACTCAATCGGTCGCCCACTGCGTCTACTCTCGTTCCCGGAAACTTCGAATCACCGTCAAGGAGGGACAGGTCATGGTTGGTAGCGTATTTTCCAATTCCTGTGGTATTGCCCGCATTCGAATGGCAATGGGCTCTTCGCTCCTTTCCGCCGCTGCCGCACTGCTGGCTATCGGGATCCTCATTTTGCCGACCGTCCATGCTCAGGACAATCCTCGACCGAGCGAAGCCCAACAGAGCCCAGCGGTTGGCCCACCGAGTCCAACAACGTCTCCTATGGCGCCGGGTCAGTCCGTCCAGACAACTCAGCC
>Ga0207153_1156_pt1 | contig 13653 bp, 14 predicted proteins | sample Alteio_BWMinHeat_27_FD_153580 | JGI IMG/M metagenome (GOLD analysis project Ga0207153, IMG submission 153580) | Enriched cells from forest soil in Barre Woods Harvard Forest LTER site, Petersham, Massachusetts, United States -... | ecosystem: Environmental > Terrestrial > Soil > Temperate forest >...
CGTGGGAAGGGTTGTAGCTTTGCACGAACAATTCGCCTGGCTGAAAACCAGCGATACCGACAAGCATTATTTTAAAACAGCAGATAAAGTACCAAACTTATAAACCAAACAGCGCATGTTGCCTGAGCAGAAACAAAAATTATTACAAGAGCTTATCAGCAGTTCAACTCCTGAAGAACTGATATGGATAACAGGCTATTTGAATGGCGTGATCAATAATCCCACCATAACATCGGGCCAGGTTGCAGTTCCGCCGGTTAAAGTTGCGGTGCCTATGGTACTGAAACGGGCAATGCAAAAAGACTGGCCACTGATTTTGCCACCAAGGCAAAAATGAATAATATCCATGCAAAAGTGGTTGCGCTGGATCAATACCGTTTGACAGACCTTCCTAAAGAAGAATATTTCTTTACTATTATAAGTACACATGGTGAAGGCGATCCGCCGGATGCAGCGAAGAAATTCTATGATCATATTCATCAGAATGGATTCAGGTTTGAAAAATTAAAATACGGAGTATTGGCATTGGGCGATACTTCTTACCCGTTGTATTGCAAAACCGGTGAAGATGTAGATGCGCAATTAGATGTATTGGGTGGAAAGAGAATTGTGCCGCTTCAAAAATGCGATGTAGAATATGAGGATGATGCAAATAAATGGTTCGCTACTGTATTGAAAGAACTGAACAGTAAGGAAACAGCTATTCCGATCACAGCGCCTGTTGCTCCGGCTGCACCCGCTAAGAAAGCAGGTAAACAAACGTATGAAGGGGCTGTACTCGCCAATATCAATTTAAATGATCGTGGTTCTAACAAAGAAACATGGCATATTGAAATTGCTGCGGAGGGTATAGAATATACCTGTGGTGATTCTATCGGCATCGTTCCGGATAATTCTTCTGATGTAGTAACGGCTATCATATCCAAGACATGGGCGGATGGCAATAAATTAGTTACGTATAAGAACGAGAAAGTTACGGTATATGAATTGCTGAAAAGAAGGATCAGTATTGTGTACCTCACAGAACGGTTGGTAAAACAATACGCTGATACAACCGGACATACTATTCCTGCGGGAAGATATGACCTGCTTGACCTCGTTAATAAATACCCGGTTAAAAGCCCAACGCAATTCGAAGAGATATTGGTAACGCTGAATGGTATCTCTCCAAGATTATATACCATCGCGTCTTCGCCGGCAGCACATGCGGATGAAGTGCATATCATCATAGCGAAGGATGTATATAAAGTTGACGGGCAGGAACGTTTTGGTTTATGCTCTGATTATCTAGGCAAGTTAAAAATAAACGCCAAACAGAAATTCTTTGTTCAGCCTAATAAACGTTTCAGGTTGCCGGCAGAGGATAAGGATATTATTATGGTTGGTCCGGGTACAGGTATCGCTGCATTCCGTTCCTTCCTTGCTGAAAGAGATGCAACAGGCGCTTCGGGAAGAAGCTGGTTGTTCTTTGGTGAACAGCATTTCGCAAGTGATTTCTTATACCAAACGGAAATCCAGAACTGGCACCAGACGGGCGTTTTAACTAATGTGAATGTTGCCTTTTCAAGGGATCAGAAAGAAAAAATATATGTGCAGCATCGTATGCAGGAACACGCTGCAGAGTTGTTTGCATGGATAGATAAAGGCGCTCATTTTTATATCTGCGGTAAAAAAGATCCGACAAGCACGGATGTAGAAAACACTTTATTGAAGATCATCGAAGAACACGGAAAAAAATCTCCGGAAGCTGCGAAAGAATATCTGGAAGAAATGAAGGAATCAGGGAGATATGAGAAAGATGTGTATTGATGTGCAGATATGCAAATGAGTAAATGTGCAAATTGTAAATGTGTAAATGAAATGCGGGGTATTCGAATCGGAGAAATTCTTAATTACTAATTCTTAATTAAAAGAAATGTCAGATAAAAAATTATCAGCGATCGAGGGCATTAAAGTAGCCAGCAAAGGTTTACGTGGTACGATTAAGGAAAGCCTGAAGGATGAGATTACCGGCGCTATCCGCGAGGATGACAAAGCGTTGATCAAATTTCATGGCATGTACGAGCAGGATGATCGTGACCGCCGTGATGAAAGAGCCGCTAAAAAATTAGATCGTTTATATTCATTCATGATACGCCTGCGTTTACCGGGTGGTTTTATAACTGCCGATAAATGGATCGCCTGTCACGAAGTTGCGGGTGCAAATACGACAGGTGTAATTAAGATCACCACCAGGCAAACCATCCAGTTACATGGATTGATGAAAGGAAAGATAAAACCTACCATACAGGCTTTCAATGAAGCAAACCTGGATTCTATTGCAACCTGCGGTGATATCAACCGTAATGTATTATGTGTTTCTAATCCAAAACAATCAGCGGTACATGACCAGGTCTTTCCATATGCGGATAAGATCAGTAAATTATTGATGCCGAAGACAAGGGCTTATTATGAGATATGGGTCAATGATGAAAAAATAGCGGAAAAAGCAGAAGAAGATCCGTTATACCAGGATCGTTATCTGCCAAGAAAATTCAAGATAGCAATTGGTATTCCACCGAATAACGATACCGATCTTTTTGCAAATGATATAGGCCTTATCGCGATCGTTGAAAAGAATAAATTGATAGGTTTCAATATAGCAGTAGGAGGTGGGATGTCAACTACACATGGTAACCCGGATACATATGCAAGAACTGCTACGGTGTTAGGTTTTGTGGCAGGCGAAGAAAAAACATTGAAGACAGTTTACGAAGTATTGACCGTTCAGCGTGATAATGGTAACCGTTCTGACAGAAAATTGGCGCGTCTTAAATATACTGTTGATAAGATGGGCGTTGAAAATTTTAAAGCTGAACTGGAAAAACGCATTGGCTTTAAACTGGAACCTGCTAAACCATATACATTTACAGACCGCGAAGATCTGTACGGTTGGGAAAAAAGTGATAAAGGGCTTTGGTACTATACGGTTTTTGTTGAGAACGGACGTGTATTGGATGATGAAAAACTGGCATTGAAAACAGCCTTGCTGGAAGTTGCGAAATTAAAGAAGTGTAATTTCTTATTCACTGCCAATCAAAATATGATCATCAGTGATGTGGCAGAGAAAGATAAAAAAGCGATCAACGATATTTTGGTTAAGTTCAAAATAACGGATCATACAGAAGGAGCTTCATTGGTGCGCAAAAATTCAATGGCTTGTGTGGCATTGCCTACCTGTCCGCTGGCTTTGGCAGAGGGACAGCGTTATATGCCATCATTGATAACCAGGATCGAAACATTGCTGGATAAATACGACCTGGCTAAAGAGAATATCATTATTCGTATGACGGGTTGCCCAAATGGTTGTGCGAGACCTTATCTCGCGGAGATAGGATTTGTTGGAACCGGTCCGGGTAAATACAACCTGCATTTAGGCGGCGATCACCATGGAGAACGTTTGAACAAGATCTATAAAGAGAGCCTGGATGAATACGCGATTCTCGGACATTTGGAAGGCCTGTTCCTTATCTTTAAAAAGGACAGGAATAAGGGCGAACCGTTCGGTGATTTTGCGCTTAGAAAACAATGGGTTTACTAATAGAACAATATTTTTATACCATCTCTCGGTTCCCGGGAGATTTTTTTTGTCCCTAAAACCCGTATTAGTACTGTATTTTAGTGGACTAATAAAAATATTTTCTATTAGTCCACTAATTTAATGGGGAATGTTACTATATTTGCACTGTCGCTTACAAATCAGTGTATGAAAGAACAAGTTTTAACCACTTCTGCTATTACTCTTTCCCCGGATCATATCTCCGGTATTGCTCAGTGTATCACTGTATTATCCCGCTGTTGCTGTATGTGCCCCGTGGGGGCTTAAATAGTACAACCCATTTTCGCAATGAGGTCAAATAATCAAAAACACGTATACATAATCTACTAATTTAATAGACTAATTACTAAAACAAAAAACAAACCAAAAACTAAATTTTAATTTTTATGAAACTTAGAATAACGTTTATCATCTCTGCTTTTATATTGTTCTCTTTTGCAGCAAAGGCGCAAACGACAGACGATATATTGAATGTGCTGGTGGCTAAAGGTACCATCACACAACAGGACGCAGATTCACTTCGTGCGGATTATGCCATTAAGCAACAGGATATAAAAGCAAAACAAAAAGCATTCCCGGTAAATGCCGGGGGAAAATCATTCAATATCAGTGGATATACACAGGTAAGGTTCCAGGATTTTCAAAAGCAAACGGTAAATCCGCAAAATGGTTTTGATATCAGGAGAGCCAGGTTGGACTTCACAGGAAGTTTTGATCCAAAATTTGACTATCGTTTACAGGCTGATTTTGTTGGTTCAACAGGTGCAACCGGGACAGCGGCAACTGGCGGTGCATTATTATCACCAACCTTATTGGACGCTTACATCGTTTACAAACCATTTAAAGATTACCTCAAATTTACTGCTGGTCAGTTCTATGTTCCGTTTTCCCTGGAAAACGTATCATCTGACAGGAGCTTAGACTTCATTGATCGTTCACAGGTGGTGAATGCATTGGTAGCAAGAAAAGGAGATGGTTCTAATGGATTGGTGGATTCTCTTGGAAATCAAAATGGTCGTGATCTTGGCATACAGGCAAGCGGTAGCGTTATACCATACAATGGCGGTAACCTCGTAGATTATTATGTAGCATATTTGAATGGTGCAGGTATCGATGTGGTAGACAATAATAAAAATAAAGATGTATCTGCCCGTTTGGTAGTTCATCCGTATACAGGATTGGATGTAGGCGCATCTTACTACAATGGATATGATAAATTCACAGGTGGTACAAGCGGTGACCGTTTTCGCTGGGGTTATGAATTAGCATATACTTACAAAGCATTCAACCTGAAAACTGAGATCATCAGCGGACAGGATGGCAATACTTTATCTAAGCACGTTGATCACCAGGGTGGTTATGTTCAGGCAGGATATTTCTTCGTACCGAAAAAATTCCAGGTGGTTGCTAAATACGATACCTACGATGCGGTTGAAGGTAAACTGAACGGTCAAAGTACTTACTATATCCTTGGAGCCAACTACTACTTTAACAGTTGGGCAAAGATCCAGGCGGATTACAGAAAAGCAGATGGGAAAGGTGCAACAAATTCAAACAACGACCTTTTCGTTACACAATTGCAGATCGCATTCTAATTTAATAACCCAGGCTGTTGCAGAAATTAATACTTCTGCAACAGTTTAAAATAAAAACTACAATTATGAAAAAGACATTATTCGCAGCAGGTTTTCTTGCATTAGGGTGGATAGCGCTTACGTCTTCTGACTCACGTAAAGATGCAGCCTTCCATGTACCTGGCAATCCAAACGCATACATTGCACCAAATGATCTGCAAGGCAATATCAGTATCTCCGGTGCTTTTGCTTTGTACCCGATCACGGTAAAATGGGCAGAAGAATTTAAAAAATTACACCCGGGTGTAAAGATCGATATCTCTGCAGGCGGCGCAGGTAAAGGAATTACCGATGTGCTTTCCAGTGTTACCGATATAGGACTTGTTTCCCGTGACCTTGCTCCCGATGAAATTAAGAAAGGCGCTACTTATTTTTCTGTAGCAAGAGATGCGGTTGTTCCCGTAGTAAGCGCTTCTAATCCTTTCTTAAAAGACATTTTAGCAAAAGGAATTAAGAAAAGTGATTTCAATGATATCTTTATTACAGGTGAAGCTAAATCGTGGAACCAGGTAGGTTTTAAATCAGGCGCCCCGATACATGTATATACCCGTTCTGATGCTGCAGGCGCAGCCGAAACATGGGCAAAATATTTTGGTAAGAAACAGGAAGACCTTCAAGGTGTAGGTGTTTACGGAGATCCGGGCCTGGCATTGGCAGTGAAAAAAGATCCTGTTGGTATCGGTTTCAATAATATCGTATACGTATATGATGCAAATACCAAACAACCGACAAACGGAGTTATCCCTGTCCCGATCGATCTTAACAATAACGGAAAGATCGATGCAAACGAAAACTTCTACGGGTCAATTGACCAGATGACCAATGCAATTGCAAATGGCGTATATCCTGCACCTCCTGCACGTGATCTTTATTTTGTAACAAAAGGATTACCAAAGAGCGATGTTGTTAAAGCTTTTATTAAATTTGTGCTGACAGACGGCCAGCAATATATTAAAGATGCCGGTTATATCAATCTTTCTAAAACAAAGCTTGACGCGTCTCTAACAAAACTTAAATGACGAATTTCAGAATACTAAAGGACAGGCTAAGTAAAAATATCTTTTTAATACTTAGCCTGTTTGCTATTTTAACAGTGGTGCTGATCGCGATTGGTTTATATTATAAATCATACCCGCTCATACGCGATTCATCAATAGGACAGTTGCTGTTTTCCAGCGAATGGAAACCATTCAAAGAACAATTTGGTTTTGCTTCCTATATTATAGGATCATTTATGGTAACACTGCTGGCGATCGTTATTGCCTTGCCGCTTTCTTTATTGACTGCGATCTATTTATCAGAGTTTGCGCCGTATAAATTAAGGCAGGTACTTACGCCGTTGATCGATCTTTTATCAGGCATTCCACCTGTTATCTATGGAGTATGGGGTACTTTATTCATCGTTCCTTATATACAGGATAAATTAGCGCCGCACTTCGTAGATTATTCATCCGGTTATTGTTTATTGGCCGGCGGCATCGTGTTGGCGGTAATGATCTTTCCGCTGATCATAAGTATATTATTAGAGGTATTTGATACGGTTCCTCAGGATCTGCGCAATGCTTCTTTATCTCTTGGTGCTAATGAATGGGAAACAGTAAAAAGCGTTTTGCTTAAAAAATCATTTCCTGGGATCATAGCTGCAACGGTGTTGGCAGTCTCCCGTGCATTGGGCGAAACAATTGCAGTACTGATGGTCTGCGGAAATATTGCTGCTACACCACATTCACTTTTTGATTCCGTTTATCCATTGCCCGCGTTGATCGCGAATAATTATGGAGACATGATGTCTATTCCAAAATACGATGCCGCATTGATGTTTGCTGCATTGATATTATTTGTGATCATAGTAGTGTTCAATGCTGTTTCACGGATCGTTCTATATCGTTTGGAAAAAAGAAATTACGCATGACGACAAGAAGAAAGATACAAATGCTATTTTTTAAGGGGTTGATGATAACTGCCACAGTTATTATTGCGTCTTCCTTATTTGCGATCCTCTGGACAATTGTTTCCAAAGGATTCTCTTCTTTATCATGGGACTTGATAAGTAAAGTTCCGGATGGAGGTTTTTATATCGGCAAGAGCGGTGGTATTTTAAATGCCATTATCGGATCGATCTATATTACCATTGGTTCAACCATATTGGGTTTGTGCATCAGTATACCTGTTGTACTCTATATTAATGTATATGCAAAGAAGAATTCCTGGTTTGCCAATATCACCCGTTTGACCTTTGATATTTTATTTGGTATCCCGTCAATCGTATACGGTGCATTTGGTTTTGCCATCATGGTCTATTTTGGATTAAGAACTTCGTTATTGGCAGGTATTCTTACCGTTACATTATTGATCATCCCGATATTGGCGCGTGCAATGGATGAAGTGCTCCGCTTAACGCCGAATGAATTATCAGATGCTACGTATTCATTAGGCGGTACCCGTTGGGAAACATCATTAATATTATTAAGACAATCAGTACCGGGCAATCTTACTGCTATCTTACTTTCATTCGGAAGAGCGATAGGAGATGCGGCCACTGTTTTATTTACTGCTGGTTATACTGATAGTATTCCTACATCACTTGGACAGCCTACGGCAACATTGCCCTTATCTATTTTCTTTCAATTAAGCAGTCCTATTGATGAAGTGCAGAACCGTGCATATGGAGCAGCGGTTATTCTCACCGTTATTGTATTGATCCTTAGTCTTGCTTCCAAATATTTCAGTAAAAAGTTCTCAAAGTATAAAATATGACATTCGATTCACCACATATACGCGTAAAGGACCTCAATGTTCACATTGGCGGAAATCATATTCTTAAGAATATAAATATTGATATCCCGGATAAGAAGGTTACTTCTTTTATCGGGCCATCCGGTTGCGGTAAAACAACCTTATTAAAGACATTGAACCGTTTGCTGGATCGTAATACTGATGTAAAAATTGACGGACAAGTTTTACTGGACGGACAGGATATCTATGCAAAAGGTGTTGAAGTAACCGATATACGCCAGAAAATGGGATTGCTTTCGCAACGACCGTTCCCGTTACCGATGAGCATCTATGATAATATTGCATATGGACCAAGATTACATGGAACAACAAAGAAAAAGGACCTTGATATAATCGTTGAAAAATACTTACGAGGCGTGGCGCTTTGGGATGAAGTGAAAGACCGTTTAAAAGGTTCGCCTGCAAGATTATCGATCGGTCAGCAACAGCGTTTATGCCTTGCACGCGGATTGGCGGTTGAGCCTGAGATCATTCTGGGAGATGAACCAACATCCGCATTGGATCCTGTATCTACCCAACGAATTGAAGAACTGTTCCTGCAATTAAAAGACCAGTATACATTGGTATTGGTAACGCATATCCTTCGCCAGGCGCGCCGTGTATCGGATTATATCGTATTCTTATACATGGGCGAGATCATAGAATTTGGCCCAACAGAAGAGGTTTTGCTTCACCCGAAGGAAAAACTTACGCAGGAATATGTGAAGGGATATATCAGTTGATAATGTCTTGTCTGAACCATGATTCTTATGATTTGACTGATTGCCCTGATTAACAGCGCTTCAATTCAAAGACTCTAATCAGGGGAATCACTTCAATCAGATAAATCATGGTTCAGACAGCAAGAAAAAATAATCTTACCTTTGTCCATCGAAACAATGGACAATAGAAATACACTTTTTCCCCTGTTCTTAAAATTAGAAGACCGCCGTTTACTTATTATTGGTGGCGGTAAGGTTGGGTTGGAAAAACTCAACGCGGTATTAGGCAATTCTCCAAAGACTACTATTCGTTTGGTATCCCTCACTATCAGTGACGATATCCGTCAGCTTGCCAAACAATATCCCAATCTTACATTAGTAGAGAAAGCATACCAATCAACGGATCTGGATAATACCGATATTATTATCGCGGCGGTGGATGATCCTGCCATCAGCAAACAAATAAGTGATGATGCAAGAGAAAGACAAATATTGATAAATGTTGCTGATAAACCAGAGCTATGTGATTTTTATTTAAGCTCTGTCGTACAGAAAGGAAGTTTAAAGATCGCTATATCTACCAATGGAAAATCTCCAACGATCGCCAAGCGTTTAAAAGAGGTGATCAATAGCATGATCCCGAACGAGATGGAGAATGTATTGGACAACATGCAAAATATACGTCAAAATATGAATGGTGATTTTGAAGAAAAAGTAAAACATCTGAATGAGCTCACCAATGTATTGGTAGCAAAAAAGATCACGCACGAAGAAGATAATAAACCGGGGAATAAAAAATGGACCTATATAGTGATTGGTTGTTTATTGGCCTTCTTATTAATGATCGTTGGATATACAATACTTACTTATGTACCTGCGGATAAGCTAACTAATTATTTAAAACCGGTAAAAGAAGCGCTTACCAGTAAGTTGTTTATAATGATGTTGATCTGTGGTTTTTTGGCGCAGATGGCAGATGGCTCATTGGGCATGGGTTATGGAACGATCTCAACTACTTTTCTATTGGCGATAGGAGTACCTCCAACGACAGTGAGCAGCCGTGTTCACTCAGCACGTGTATTTTCAAGCGGGGTATCAGGTTACAGTCATCATCGTTTTGGCAATATCAATAAAAAACTATTTAGAACCTTATTGATAACCGGTATAATCGGCGCCGTGTTAGGTGCAGGATTAGCGGTGTTGGTCTCTAAAGGGTATTTAGGAAAGAATACTGCTGTATGGGTGCGTATCCCGCTTTCTTTTTATACGATCTATTTGGGCTATTTTATTATTCGCAAAGCATTTGCTAAAAAGACAAATTCGGATAAAGTAAAACGTGCAGGCTGGTTAGCGGCAATCGGTGGTTTTGTTGATGCATTTGCTGGAGGAGGTTGGGGTACTTTGGTAACCAGTACTTTGATGTCTAAACGTAAGAGTCCGCGTTACGTGATCGGCTCTGTTTGTTTGGCGGAGTTTTTTGTAGTATTGACCAGTTCAATTACTTTCTTCATTGGTTTAGGCGGAATTCCTCTTTTAGATATAGCAGGGTTGATTCTCGGCGGGTTAATAGCAGCACCAATTGCAGCTCGCCTGGTAGGTAAACTTCCACTAAAAACAATGTTCATCCTTGTGGGTGCATTAGTGGTCATTACCAGTTGTAATACATTGTGGGTAGCGGTTGCGAAAGTGATGGCGCATTAATTTACGAAAACAATCATTACGAAATACCTTAAAACTCCGTCTCGGTTCGTGTCTCACGAACCATGGTAAAAGATAATAAATGAACATTCAAGAACAAATCAAAGATTACATTACTTCTCAACCTGAGCCAAAACGTTCAGATATTGAAGTCTTGCACAAACGCATACTTAAAGCATTGCCAAAAGCTAAATTGTGGTTCTTAGACGGCAAAGACGACAAAGGGAAAATTGTTACTAATCCCAATATAGGATATGGGCTTCAGACCATAAAATATGCTGACGGTAAAACCAAAGAATTCTATCAAATCGGTATCAGTGCAAACACAACAGGAATATCTGTTTATATTATGGGCATTAAAGACAAAAACTATTTGCCTGGAACATACGGAAAAACAATAGGCAAGGCAACTATAACAGGCTATTGCATTAAGTTCAAAACGCTAAAGGATATAAATATTGACATACTCTTATCAGCAATAAAAGACGGAGTTAAGCAGACGACATAACTCCTAACAATTTAATAAAACTACCAACAGTTGTCAAAAAACAACTGAACGTAGCGTATTCACTACTCTAAGTAGTCATTTTTATTTGCATTTCGCCCATGGGACAAAATAACTTTGTGGCATCACAAAACATAAAAAAATGATGCTGAATTCAAAATCAATTGGCAATAAAATTGCCGAAGCAAGAAAGAAAATCAATCTTTCTCAAGCAGAACTTGCACGGCAGGTTTCAATTAGTCCCCAGGCAGTAGGAAAATGGGAGCGAGGGGAATCTATGCCGGATATAACCACGTTAAACCGGCTAGCGGAAATTTTCGGAGTAGACCTTAACTATTTTTCTGACATCTTCCAGGCTGATCAGGTTGAAACAACAACTTATGAAAAAGCTGAGGCGGAGGAACCTACACCGAAACAAAGAAAAAGATTTGACTGGAATTGGGATATGTCAAGAGGAAATTGGACGGACGCTGACTTTTCAGGTTTGAAGAATTTGAAAGAAAAATTCAGTTCTTCGAATATGAAAAATTGCAAGTTTATGAATGCTGATTTATCGGGACTTATTCTTGGCAGTAATAATATTGAATTATGTGATTTTTCATCTTCAGATATCAGGGACAGCAAAATTCAATCATCCAACCTTTTAAATAACCAGTTTAATAAATGCTCTTTTATCGATGCTCAATTTTTGAGGGATAATATTGAAAAATGCAATTTCTCGGAGGCTGATTTATCAGGGGCAGAAATTGTGGGAGTAAATTTCGAGCATAATATTGTAAAAGATGTGGTATGGAAGTTTACAACGTTTAAAAGATCGAATTTAAGTAATATTGTTTTTGAAGGGACCTTAGAGGACTGCCATTTTGAACACTGTTCATTTTATAATGTCAAATTTGAAAATGCAACTATTTTAAATACCTTTTTCAAGTATAATGACCGGTTTAAAAAAGTTCAGTTTATTAATTGTAAAGTAGACAGTATAACCTATGCATTTTTGAAAAACAACCAGGCAAATTTGGCAGGGGTTACAATAATCCAGTGACAAGAGACTGCGAACATTGAATTAACAAAATCAACTATGAACGAATTGCCCAATATCAACCTGGCTGAAAGTACGGAAACCGGCAGCACAGGTATTTACCACCTAAAAAGATTATGGGGTAAAGCGGTATTGCGCAATCAGATGAACGAGCCACTCGTAAATGTAAATGAGCAGGAACTGGATCATGCCATTATCAATATTTTAGGTTTGGGTTTATTACCTACTTACCAATTTTTGCATGGGCAACGACCAGGCTTTGAAGCATTTGAACAATGGGTTGTTGAAACAGGAGGAGATAATATTACTGCGGAAAAAATAGCACAATGCAACGGATTGTTTACCGCCCAAACTCCGGCTAATGAAAATATTGAACCCGATACTCTTTCTGCAGAAGATATCGATTTTTGGAATGAGAACGGATATGTTGTAATTAAAAATGCTATCCCACGCGAAGATTGTGTGGCTGCTTGCCGGGCCATTTGGAATTATCTTCAAATGGATGAAAATGACAGCGAATCCTGGTATGCCAATTCCAATGCAGTACAAGGCATCATGGTTCCGCTATATAGAGATCCGGCAATCGACAAAAATAGAAATGCTCCAAAGATCAGGAAAGCGTTTGAACAACTGTGGGGTCAAACCGGGTTAATTGTGACAGCCGATAAATGTGGCTTTAATCCGCCCCAAACTGATAGTTTTAACTATCGTGGTACAGGCCTGCATTGGGATGTAAGTTTAGCCACGCCCATCCCTTTTGGCACCCAGGGAATTTTATATTTAACAGACACCGCTGCCAACCAGGGTGCATTAACAGTAATTCCTTCTTTTCATAAAATAATGGAAACCTGGTTAGCAAATTTGCCAAAAGACAGCAACCCGCGCCAGGTTGATCTTTCTTCTTTCGAAAAAATTTCTATTGCCGCCGGCGCCGGTGATTTTATCATTTGGAACCATCAATTACCGCATAGCAGTAGTCCCAATAACGCAAGCCTTCCCAGACTTGTACAATACATCAACTGGTATGCGCCACTGCAAAAACTGCAAACTAATTGGATATAGTTTTATAACAGATTAACTTACAATTAATGAAAATCAGAAACAGCGCTTTAAAAATTGCAATAGTAATTGCTGTTTTACATTGCCTTCTTGGTAATATAGTCGGTGACAAATCAGGCAATTCATTTGTACAAATTATTTTTCTTCCATATAGTTTTATAGCAGCATTGTCAAATTATGCAGGTTGGGACTTTTTGTCTATAGTTTTTGAAATCGGAGGTCTTATATTGATGACATTGGTTTTCTACCCGGTTGGACTACTTATTAAAAGAAAGGCAACAACCATAATCCGCTAATTTTATTTATGCTACGTTTCCCCATAATTCTATCAATAATAATCATCCTGCTTTCTTCCTGTTCGGGTAAAACCGGTATAGGAGCATCTGCAGTTGATACCTTGCTTGCTCAATTCGATAAAACAGATGCAGAAGGTCTGCATATTTATTCTCCCTGCGACACTACAGATGGTAAAAAATATGAAGGCAGGCAGATCGATCCGTCTTATTATAAATTCTTAGCGTTTGGTGATAACGAAGACGATTTTATGGCCGACACTTCTGTTCATGTATATGCCTGTTATCGATTCAAATTATCGGATAATAAAACAGGATTGATCCTACGCA
>Ga0207153_1157_pt1 | contig 13576 bp, 7 predicted proteins | sample Alteio_BWMinHeat_27_FD_153580 | JGI IMG/M metagenome (GOLD analysis project Ga0207153, IMG submission 153580) | Enriched cells from forest soil in Barre Woods Harvard Forest LTER site, Petersham, Massachusetts, United States -... | ecosystem: Environmental > Terrestrial > Soil > Temperate forest >...
ATTAACCCATTCATATCGGCCTACAACAATAAAGCGGCGGCGCAATTGGAGGGCCAGGTAGCCAGCGCGAAGATCGGTTTGGCGAGACTGGCTTCACCACAGCTGTATTATGTGCTGTCCGGCAACGATTTTACGCTGGATGTCAACAATCCGGACGAACCCAAGATCATTTGTGTGGGCAATAACCCGCAAAAGCTGCAAACCTACGGCGCGGTATTGTCGCTTTATATTTCCCGGATGATCAAACTGGTCAACCGCAAAGGACAATTAAAAAGCAGTTTGATTTTCGATGAATTTCCGACGATATTTTTTAATAATATGGATAGCCTGATCGCTACAGCACGCAGCAATAAAGTGGCGACCACCTTGGCGGTACAGGATTTTAGCCAGTTAAAGAAAGATTATGGCGCGGAACAGGCCGATGTCATTACAGGTATTGTCGGTAATATCATCAGCGGGCAGGTGACCGGGGACACGGCTAAAACGTTATCAGAAAACTTCGGCAAGATCGTGCAGGATAAAAACAGCATGACCATCAACAGCGGCGATACTTCTTTCTCTAAAGCAACCCAACTGGATTACGCGATACCTGCATCAAAAATAGCGGCACTGTCGTCGGGCGAGTTTGTGGGTATGGCAGCCGACAATCCCGAACAAAAGATACACTTGAAAATGTTCCATAGTGCGATACAGAATGACCATGAAGCAATAGCGGCTGAGGAAGCGAATTACAAGAAAATCCCACAAGTACAGCAAGTAACCGAGGAAGATGTACTGGAAAACTATATTAGAATTAAGGTTGATATTGCTCATTTAATCCAATCGGAACTGACTCTACTCGAGGCTGATAAGGTTTTGGATGAACAATCCAAGCCCTCAGCCTTTAAAGACGATGATATGGGCAAAACTTTATCTATGTAACTTTGCGTACCTTGTTTCCAATCATTGTATATGTCACTTTACCACTTCACCAGATTAGATACCTTTCTCAATTATATCCTTCCTTCCGGGACGTTAATGTCAAACAGCCTCGCTTTAATGAATGATCCGCGCGAATCACATCCCTGGGGTTTTGGCAGTACGAATTTGCCTTATGAAAAATTGTTTCCTGACTACTACACAAATGAAACGCATATCGATTGCCAGTTTAAATTCGGCCAAATGGTTAAAGACCGCTTTCAGGTAATCTGTTTTTCGGGTGCAAAGCATCACGGCTGGGATAACGAAATGATGTGGGCACATTATGCCGACCGACAACGAGGAATCTGCCTGGAATTCGACGAAGCAGCGTTGAGAGCTTCCATCAACAGTAATTTTCCGGGCATTAGATTTGAGATCCAGGATGTTAATTATGAACAGAAAATAAAGAACCGGGAGGCTTGGGTAGAATGGAACGGGCGCTTATCGCACGAAGAAAACCTGCAAAACTTTTTGGAGGTACTTAGCCGTCAGGTGACTTTTAACAAATCACATTTCTGGGAAAAAGAAGACGAAAAACGTTTGTTGTTCCTGAATCATTCAGACCATTTATTTATCCCGGTATTAGGCGCGCTCAAAGCCATACACATCGGATTGGGTATTCCTAAACCGGAACATGATCAAATATTCGATGCGATCAGCGGAAAAAAGATCAAACTTTACGTGATGATCTACCAGCATAACCGATATGAGCGGTGGACCTTAACCAAAAAAGACAGGAAATGGGGGACATCTAAAGACTAAGATTTTTCTACTAAATTTAACCTCATGAACCTTAACGCACCTCTTCCCGCATCAACCTCACAGGAAACTTTAGAAACCATTTCTAAAAACAAACTGGCTTTGCGTTTCAATCCGGAGCTTTTTGAACTGCGTTATGAGAACCTGCGGGACAAGGGGATTGATGTGATCGTAGAGATCAAACAAAATGGTTATTACACGAATTTTCGTTTTGCGATTCAGTTAAAGGCGACGGCCTCAACTCAGTCGGCTAAAGACTCCCTTTCTTTTCCCATTGAGATCAAGAACCTGCATTACTTGTTGAGCTTTGGGATGCCGGCTTATTATATTTTGTATGATCATAACACCGATAAAATCTACATTGAACGTGCCGAAGAAGTTTATCGGGCTGTGATGAAAAAATATCGTCCAGACCAATTGCCCCAAACCTTTTCTGTCAACTTTAAAGAGTTACTGACCGATGAGAAGCTGGATGAGGTTTACCGGCAGACTTTTGAGGCCGGGACGATCATGAAAAAACTTGGCCCTCAATTGTATCTTTCTTCGCTGAACTGTGATGGAGCCAAGGGATTTGTGATCGACAATGAGCAGGATGTGTATAGCGTTGATCAAAATATTGAATTTATAGAGCAGGTGGGCTGGGTACTTGTCAACCGACGTGAATTTGATCGCATCATAGAAATTGAACAACGCACGCATCCGAGGACTAAGGCGTCGCCCGCATTCAATATGATCTGTGGTATGGCTTATTACCAAAAGGGCCAGTTGTTTAAAGCTATTGAATTACTTAAGCAGGCGCAGGCCGAAAAAGATACGCTTACCACGGACAACCGAGGTTTGGTAGATTATTTTCTTCTACATTCCCGTTATTTACTGGGTATGATTGACCTGGAAGCCTTAAAGTTAGGTACCTCGAAGATCGTGGAGGACGAGAATGCAGGAAGTTTTGTCAAACTGGATAATAGTGATCACCAGTTAATGGCTGCAGGGGGAACACCGAAAGAAATGATCACCGGTTTTTACAAGCATTGTTCGGAATTGATCGCGCAAGAGGAACACAATCCCATCACCAGGATCATGGGATATTCCAAATTGCTGGGCATGGAAGAAGATCTGTTACTCTACGAGTTGACGAACAACTATTCCTTTACTCTTGGTAGAAAGAAAGATGTGTTTCGGGATGCGATCAATCGCGATTGGGAGGTATTTGACCGGAAGTTGTGTGTGCAGTACAAAGACCTGACCGAGTTCGCTTTTAAAGCACAGGATTTCTTAGCTATCAATCACTTGATGATGCACCAGGTACAATTGGATTATAAAAAAGCCTTTCATTTCCACGCCTTCCAGAATTGGAATCGGGAAACTTTTGAAGTGTCAGGTTCCATCAGTCCGGCAATTAGGCGACAGCTTGAAAAAGGCCTCATCGTGATGGATAAAGTAGAAGAAGCTTATGAAAGGCTGATCAGCGTCGAAAATATGTACGCAGGTCTGAGTTTTAAATATCAGTTGCTGGATTTTATGGGGGAGGCGGAAAAGGTGGTGGCTATCGCTGTGCAGATAGAGAAGTTGATCGATACTTATGAGTTGAATGCGCTAAGAAAGGGGTATACAAAACTGCTGGCCGGTAATACGGAGCACCAGCTTTTTTTCGATAAGGTGAAAGCCAAAATGAGCAATATCTATGAAGTGGCTAAAAATGAAGGCATTGACCAATATCTGTTCCTGGATGTGACGGACGATCAAAATAGATTATACAATCGAGAGCCATACTGGTCATTTAAAACCCTATTTCCACTGAATATCCCTTTATAACAAATCACTTGCATATCAGCCTATCTGCGCTCAAACAGTTCTAAAATTTACAATGTCAATAGTTTATATCGATAGAGCAAATCGGCTTTATCAAAAAAAAATATTTATTATTGACCCACCTTTTCAGTAAATTTAAGCCTGGAGATTAACGTGAATGTCGGTCAAACCCCTATATAATGATCTTGAATTGCTGCAAAAAATTGCACAGGGTGACCAGCGTGCGTTCCGGACGATTTACGACCGTTACAGCCGAAAGGTGTACATTTTTGCGTTACGCATCCTGAATTCAGAAACTCTTGCCGAAGAAGCGATGCAGGAGACCATGCTGAAAATTTGGCAAATGGGTAGTGATTTGGAAACCATCCACCAATTGGAGCCTTTTCTGCATACGGTCAGCCGGAATTACTGCTATAATATTTTTCGTCGCCAAAAACTCGAATTCAAATTCGATGCGGAATTAAGTAAGGATTGGGTGGAAACCCATAACGATACCGAGGAAAGTATCCTGCTTAACGATACGCGTAAAGTATTACAGGATGGGGTTGCGCTATTACCGCAGCAGCAAAGATTAGTTTACCAGCTTTGCCACCAGGAGGGCCTCAAGTATGAAGAGGCGGCTGAGCGGCTGAATTTATCCCCACATACCGTACAATCTTATATGAAACTGGCCCTGCGTTCCCTACGCAACTATGTCAGCCAGCATACCGATGTGGCGGCTATCCTCATTATTTTCAAATTGCTTTAATTTTATTTGATTGAAAATCAAATAATTGCGAAATATGTGCGATTTCGCTAATATTCCTCTACCCCCGAGATTTTCTGCCGCGTGTCTGTATTAAAAGAGACTGTTAATTTAGTGTGAACATCATGCTAAATCATTGGTCATAAAATATGGAAAAGAATAGGATCATCGAGTTATACGAATTACTGGTAGCCAATAAAGCTACGCTTGAAGAACGCGCGGAGTTTGAGCGATTGTTACACAAGGAAGATGCGGAATTGGCGTTGAAGGAATATTGGGCCAGGCATTGGGATGGGATTACCCGTTCGGATGAAGATCAGGCGCGGATTGAAAACTACGAAAGCATTTTTAAGCATATCGTGACGCATCCACAAAAACATAGGGTTAGAAAGATCACTTGGCCAAAATATGCTATAGCTGCATCCATCTTATTAATGCTTTCTGTTGGAGGTTATTTCCTCTGGCATAAAAACGAGACCGTACCGTCGGTAACCATCGCCAAAAACGATATTGATCCGGGCAATAACCGCGCGACACTTACCCTGGCTAATGGTAAAAAAATCGTGTTGACCAAAGGTTTAAAGGGCTTGATAGCCACACAGGGTACAACTAATATACAGGCAGGTGCTGATGATATCAGCTACCAGGCCGCAGCAAATGAAGAAAAGGTCAGTTATAATACGTTAGCTACAGCGAGGGGTGAGCAATCGCCCTTTCCGCTGGTTTTAGCTGATGGTTCTAAAGTTTGGCTAAATGCCCAATCGACGATCACTTTTCCGACAGCATTTAACGGTAAAGAGCGCCTGGTGAAAATCACCGGGGAAGCGTACTTTGAAGTCGTACATAATGATACCCAGCCTTTTAAAGTGGAATTTAACGGACAGACCGTTCAGGATATCGGTACCCACTTTAATATCAATGCTTACCAGGACGAACCATTGATCAGGACCACGGTTTCGGAAGGAAGCGTCAGCGTGACAAAAGGCAACTCATCTGCTATTGTGCATCCCGGACAACAAGCGATCAGTCAAACGAATACAAATTTGATTGATGTGAAAAATGCTGACCTCGATGGTACGATGGCCTGGAGGAATGGATTTTCACATTTTGATCATGCAGACATCCCGACCATTATGCGCACACTTGGCCGCTGGTATAATGTAGAAGTCGTTTATGACGGAGCCATACCTAAACGGGAATTTTCGGGTGATATACCGCGAGGCTTTAAGGCTTCACAGGCGCTCAATGTATTGGCATTATTAAAAATAGATTTTAGAATAGAAGGTCAGCGCATTATCGTGACTAATAAAAAATCCATAAATAATTAAACTGATTGTTAAACGCACCAAACTCCCTAATATGAAAAGAAATTTACGACAGCAAAGCTAAGCCAGCACAAGGGAAGATCATAAAAAAACCGCGGAAGTGAGTCGAAGCACTAACGCGGTAAGTATTTGGATTAACCCTTTCCCCCGATAAGTCGGGAGATAAAATCGATCGGACTAACGAAAGAATTCTATTAACCCAAACAGTACAAATGTAATGAATTTTACACCGAAAAGTACTGCTGCGCACTCCGGTGCACGGCAAACGCTTAAACACATTCTATTGGTTATGAAACTAACGACATTTTTGTTGATCATAGCCCTTGTCCAGGCAAGCGCCAAAGGATATTCCCAAATAACCCTTCATGAGAAAAATGCGCCTTTGGAAAAGGTGTTTAAAGAGATCAAACAACAAAGCGGCTATGCCTTTATTTATGAGAACAGCGCTATTGACCAAACCAAAATAAGTTTGGATGTTAATAACGCCTCATTGGAATCCACGCTGAAAGTCTGCTTTGCAAATCTTCCATTAACGTATAAAATCGTAGACAAGGCAGTTGTCATACAACAGAAGGAAACTTCGTTCATCGATAAAGTGAAAGAAGCGGCTAAAGCAGTTTTTACAAATATTGATGTTACGGGTCGGGTTTTAGATGAGCAAGGTTTGCCAATACCAAGTGCGACCGTTACAGTAAAGGGTACCTCAAATGCTACGATTACAGATGCTAAGGGCTATTTTGTTTTAAAAGGGGTTGATGATAAGTCAATTATTTTAATTTCTGTCATCGGCTACGAAAAGCGGGAAATATCGGCTAAAAACAACATTGGTGATATAAAGTTAGTGGTTGCGACTACGAAACTGGATGAGGTACATATTATTCCTTATGGACAAACAACGCAACGTTTAACTGTCGGAAATATCGGATCTGTATCTGCAAAGGTTATTTCCGAACAGCCTATTCAGAACCCGTTACTAGCATTGGAAGGGCGAATTCCGGGATTATTTATTACGCAGGCTAGTGGGATTAACGGAGGAGGCGTAAACGTTAGAATACAAGGGCAAAATAGTATAGCAAAAGGAAGCGATCCCTTATTTATTGTTGACGGTGTTCCCTACCAATCACAAATGTTAAAAACTACAATGATTGGGTCTGATCTTTTAGGTGGTTTAGGTGGGCCTGGCCAAAGCCCACTTAACTTTATTAATCCTGGAGATATTCAAAGTATAGAAGTTTTAAAGGATGCGGATGCAACAGCCATTTATGGATCAAGAGGTGCAAACGGCGTAATTTTAATAACCACAAAAACGGGTAGCGTCGGAGAACAACGAATCGATGTAAATATTCAACAAGGGGTGCAATTTACGCCACGAATCACAGAGATGAGTACATCGCAGTACTTGGCCATGCGCCGGGAAGCCTTCCGAAATGACGGACTCATTCCGTCGTCGAATCCAAGCGCATCGGGCACTTCGGTATATGCACCAGATCTCATGTTTTGGGATACCACCCGTTACACGAATTGGCAAAAGGAGCTTTTGAAATCAGCACTGTATACCAATGTCAACGCCAGTATTTCGGGTGGAACTGTCAATAATCAATATCTGATCGGTGGAAGCTACAATAATCAAGGCGCGGGTTTTCCCGGGGATTATAACGACCAAAAAGGCACTTTGCATTTTAACTTAACCACGACCTCTGCAAATAAGAAATTTAAAATACAACTTGGCGGGACCTATCTGGTAGACGATAATAGATTGCCAAGCACTGATTTGACGAACACCGCTCTAACACTTCCGCCAGACGCACCAGTTTTATACAATACTGATGGCACATTAAATTGGCAATTAAATTCTACTGGTAATAGTACTTGGACTAATCCACTCAATTTTTTATATCAAAAGTATAGTAATAAAACCAGCAATTTAATAGGAAATTTATTGACAAGCTATGAATTAATGCCGGGCTTGCAAATCGCAAGTACATTCGGATATAATAAGCTGGGAACCGATGAGCTAAAATATCGAACACTGGAATCTGTCCCGCCTGCTTCAAGGGGAACGGCAGGTATACTTTCCGCTAACTTTGCAAACAACACTGTTGACACTTGGTCAATAGAACCTCAAGTAAGTTATAAAACGAAAATCGGCAAGGGATTTTTGAATCTGTTGATCGGATCAACTTTCCAGGAAATAAAAAGTAACGGATTGAACTATACCGGCTCGGGTTACTCAACTATTGCGACGATAGAAGATATTAAATCCGCGGCGACGGTTACCATCAATTCGAGCTTAGCTTCTGTTTACAAGTACAACGCTTTGTTTTCTCGCCTAGGTTATACCTGGGACGATAAGTATATCATTGATCTTACAGCGCGGCGCGATGGATCGAGTCGCTTTGGAGAAAACAACTTGTTTCATAATTTTTGGTCGGTTGGCGGCGCCTGGATCTTCTCCGAAGAAAAATTAATTAAAGATAATTTCAGCTTTCTGAGCTATGGCAAGTTTAGGGCCAGCTATGGAACGACCGGCAACGATCAAATCGGAGATTATCAATATTTAAGTGTTTATAACTCTTTGAATAATGGGATAAATTATCAGGGATCAACAAGCCTGACCGTGAATGCCACAACTGGATTGTCAAATCCAAATTTCCAATGGGAGGAAACAAGGAAAATGCAGTTTGGGATAGATTTTGGTTTTGTAAAAGATAGGTTACTTTTAAACGCCACTTATTCAAGAAACCGATCTTCCAACGAATTGTTGAATTACCAACTGCCCTCTATAACTGGATTTTCAAGCATCATTCAAAATTTTCCAGCAACGATACAAAACACGTCCTGGGAATTTTCATTGAATTCGATTAACTCGTCAAATGCGAATTTTTCTTGGTCGACCTCCCTGAATTTAACAATCCCTAGAAATGAATTGGTTGATTTTCCGAATTTAGCCTCATCCACATATTCAGGAACTGTAATAATTGGACAGCCTTTGGGTGTCATTAAAGCACCGCATTTCCTCGGCGTTGACCCGGCGACAGGATTATATCAATTTGCGGACAGATTTGGCAATCCGACAGCAAGCCCCTCAGCACTCGACGCGAATAATTACTATACAACCCTGCCCACATTATATGGCGGTTTTCAGAATAGTCTTAGATACAAGTCCATACAAGTAGATTTGTTTTTTCAGTTTGTCAAACAAAAAGGAACTTTCGCTGGACAATTTGGATCAAGTCCGGGAACTGCTAACAACGGGCCAGAATCATTCGCAAACTTGAGTCACTGGCAACAGCCTGGAGATATAACTTCAATCCAACGCTACAGTACTAATAATTCCAATGTGAGTTTAGCACAGGCGAGAGCTAGTAGTAGTGACGCCGCTATCGTCGATGCCTCCTACATTCGACTAAAAAATGTTTCTGTATCCTATGCGCTACCCCAAACCGCCTTGCATATTTTCCATATTAAAACGGCGAAAATCTACCTGCAGGCACAGAATTTAATGACGATAACGAGTTACCCGGGGTCTGACCCGGAAAATCAAAGCAGCATTGTTCTGCCTCCAAAGAAGACTTTGGTATTTGGCATGCAAGCTGGCTTTTAGAAATAACCGAATGAGAATTCTATTGTTCAAATTTAATAAGCAAAACATGAAATTATTTAAATATTACCCAATTAAGCGCGACATATCAATAGACATGAGAAAACTTTTTTATACGATTCGCAACCTAGCTGTGCTTATAACACTTTGTGTTGCATTACCTTTAAGCGGTTGTAAAAAGTATGTGTTGGTATCTCCTTCAACTACCACAGTGTTAGGAACTGCAGTCTACGCTAGTGACGCTACGGCAATCGCAGTTTTAAACGGTCTTTATTCACAAATGATACGTTTGGGACCTTCAAATGAAGGATCAATTTGTTCGCTATCGTTTTTTACAGAGTTATCCGGCGACGAGTTTACATTGTTAAATACAGTTACTAACAGTACTCAACTCGCTTATTATCAAAACAATTTAGGAGTAAACGGAACTGGCGCATTTTGGGCAAATTTTTACAATTATATTTACACTTGTAATGCTGCGATAGAAGGACTGAATGCAGCGACAGGTTTAACACCTGCCGTTCAACAACAGCTACTGGGCGAAGCGAAATTTCTACGGGCATTCTATTATTTTTATCTGGTTAATTTATACGGCGATGTACCTTTAGCTTTAACGTCGGATTATACCAAAAACGTTGTCTTAGCAAGAACTCCTAAAGATCAGGTTTACCAACAAATTGTCAGTGATCTGACGGACGCTGAAGGCCTCCTTTATGACGGCTATTTGCAGGCTAACCTGATATTGCCTTATACTGCGACGACTGCTGAAAGGGTCCGTCCAAATAAATATGCTGCTGCTGCCTTATTAGCGAGAGTATACCTATATACAAACAAGTACGCAGAGGCGATCACACAAGCATCAATAGTTATCAATAACAGCACATATTACGCGCTTACTCCCCTTAATAATGTATACTTGAAAAACAGTAAAGAGGCCATATGGCAATTGCAACCGATAAATGCAGGTGTTAATACTCCGGATGCGCAGTTTTTTATATACCCCACAACCGCGGGGCCTACCACTAGTAACCCCGTATTTTTGAGCAATGCGCTCCTGGGCGCATTTGAGCCCGGCGACCAGCGAAAGATTAATGGCAACTGGGTAAACAGTGTAACTATCGGGACGACCACTTATACTTACCCGTTTAAATATAAAATCTATCTGAATAATACTTCTGTTACAACAGCATCCGCACTAACTGAATATGAAATGGTATTACGTTTAGGTGAACAGTACCTGATTAGATCCGAAGCAGAAACGCAGCAGAATCAATTAACTCAGGCAATTGCAGACTTAAATGCGATCCGAAGTCGTGCAGGTCTAATAGGTACGACAGCTACCACGCAACAACAACTTCTAGCTGCTATCTTACACGAGCGCCAGGTAGAACTTTTTTCTGAAAGCGGACATCGTTGGTTCGATTTAAAACGAACCGGAAATGTTAATGCCGTTATGGGATCTGGCGGAGCCACAGCGTTAAAAGGTGGAAGCTGGACACCAACCCAAGCTTTATATCCAATTCAAGATATTTTAAGAGATCCTCAACTAACTCAAAATCCCGGCTATTAATAGTGGCAATAAATTGTCCCTCTTTAATTAGTTGGCCTTTCAATCGCTTTTAGAAAAGACTAAATAAATCATGATGGCTTTTTATCCCAAGGCTTGATACGCGCATGAGTTCTAATAGATTATAGAAAATAAGTAATAAACTAACAAATGATTTTAATCCATATTGATATGAAACACCTGAATAAAATCTTAGCAATGCTTGGGTTGACTACTATATTGATGGCTTCGTGCAAACAAAACCAAGTTGAGCCCACAGCATTGGCTTCGTTGAATGTAACAAATGCCGTTATTGGCGGGGCAACTTTAACTCTTAATACGTCGGCTCTGACGGTTAACAATAATAATTATAGTCAATTCTCGGTAATTGCAGGTCAAAGTCAAATAACCCTGTATCCTGCGGCTACACCGGCAAATGTTTATTATAATCAAACCATCTCTACGAGTAATGGGGATTATTATTCGTTATTTCTGGCGGGATCTTCACCTTCAACTGTAGATGCTGTTTTGATAAAAGAAAGCTACAAGAATTACACTGATAGTTTATGTGGAGTTCGATTTATAAACCTGGCTCCAGGAAGTCCTGCTATCAGTGTGAATATTACAGGTAATGCAACCAACGAGGTCGCTTCTTTAGCGTATAAGGGATACAGCAATTTTATTAAATACCCGGCTAAAGCAACCAATACTAGCTATGCATTTCAAATCAAAAACGCATCGACCGGAGTTGTCCTAGCCAGTACAACCCTATCTACGCCAAGATTTCACAATGTAACGATTGTTTTTAGAGGGTTGGTTGGTAGTTCTCCTGCGGCAGGTATTACTACGGTCAATGATTATTGATACCTGAGGAAACTGTTTATAGTAATGTTTACCGCTCGATATTTATAATCCCAGTTCGATTATGTATCCCCTAATCATCGTAATTTTTCTACTGTTTTTACATAAAAGTATGAGGGAATAAGGTTTACGTTTAAAACAAGGAATAACTCAAACAAACCATGAGTTTAAGCTGCTTTCAGTTCGTAAATAATAAAGAGTTTTCGCACAACAAGCAGAAGGCTATTTTATCGCTATATAATCTAATGATCAAATAAAAATGAAACTGTACTTTTTCCTCATAATTTTTTTAGAAGCCAGCACCTATTCTTATTCTCAGAAAAAGCCCCTTGATGCCGCAGCATTAAAAGACTGGCCGTCCGTTAAAAATATAATTATAAGCGGCGATGGCAAATATGTGGCTTATTCGGTAGGCGGGAGTTCGGTTGAAAACCGAATTTTCACTGTTCGGGATACGGGTAATACCTGGAGAAAAGAATTCAGGGAGGTTTCTGCTTTTTCATTTTCCGGCGATAGCCGGAAAATTATCTTTCAAATTAAAGACACATTGTTCTTATTTCCGCTCGTAGGCAGTGATTCGCAGTCCATCCTCAATGTCCGCAACTTCCAACTACCGGCGGCCGGACACGGTAACTGGCTCACATATCAGTTGAAAGCGGCTCCACAGGAACTGGTTCTCGTTAACTTGCTAAATGGAGGAGAACAAAAAATTCAATTCGTAGCAAATTATTCCGGTAATCAAACTGGTAATAAGCTAATCATAAAAACAGAGGTGAAGAAAAATGGTATAACCAGCAATGGCCTTCAATGGATAGACCTGTCGACTGGACGAACAACATCCATTTTCAAACCTGATGGTTTATCTTTCATTAGTTCTTACGTTATGGATAAGGAAGGCCGGCAATTAGCCTTTATGTTGCAGACAAAACTGCCGACCAGCATCGATAATAGCATCTGGTATTATAACGAAGGTAATGAAAAGGCTGTACTTAAAGTCAATCAGCAGACGGAAGGCATGGATCAGGATCTTCGAGTAGGTGGTAGCTTGGCCTTTAGCGAAAACAGTCATTGGTTGTTTTTTGGCATGGAAAAGCCCGTTGAAGATTTGCCCAAGCCTTCGGCAGATGCCGTAATGGTTGATGTATGGTCTTATAATGACCCCGTATTGCAACCACAACAGATGGTCAGCCTAGCTGAAAAAAATCACAAGATGTATATGGCTGTAATTAGCGTTGAAGGAAAAACTGTATCCCGGTTGGAAATGGAAAACGAGGAAAAATTGGTCAATCCAAACCAAGTGACCGGAGACTATATTCCAGTTCTTAAGAGAGGGATTGGGCTTTGGAACAGTTACCCTCTACAATCTTTTTACATAGTATCGCTCAAAGATGGTTCTCGACGATTGATGGCAACAATAAAAAATGATTCACTTTATACGAACTTTACCAGTTTCAATTTCTCCCCTTCCGGTCGTTGGTTGGTTTATTTCAACCTTGCCGACGGTCATTATTACAGCTATGACGTGCAACTTAACACGAACCTAAATCTTACCAGAAACCTTCCGGTTAAGTTTAGAAGTGAAAATAGTAGGGGAATTAGTTATGGGATTGTCGATCAACCGGCAGGGTGGCTTGATGATTTTCACGTGTTGGTTTATGATAATTATGATGTATGGCAATTAGATCCGTCAGGTGAGCAGGTTGCAAAAAATATTACAAACGGTTACGGCTTAAAAAATCGTTTGAAATTAAGGTTGGTATATGGTCCTGAAACAAATTACCACGCAAAGTTAAACGACAATAATTCGCGGTTACTCCTAACCGCTTACAGCCCCGTAACCAAGTACAACGGCTTTTATAGTATACACCTCGATAAGCCCGACAACCCGGAACAACTTACCCTGCAGGCCTGCGCTTATTACCGCACAATTTCGCAAAAGTCTTATGATTGTTCTTTCATGCAAGAAATGC
>Ga0207153_1158_pt1 | contig 13541 bp, 11 predicted proteins | sample Alteio_BWMinHeat_27_FD_153580 | JGI IMG/M metagenome (GOLD analysis project Ga0207153, IMG submission 153580) | Enriched cells from forest soil in Barre Woods Harvard Forest LTER site, Petersham, Massachusetts, United States -... | ecosystem: Environmental > Terrestrial > Soil > Temperate forest >...
TAAAATCAGAGTCATAACCGGTAGAGCCATTATTACCCAAGCCCTGCTCGCGGTGGGTATGCCCGTCATAGTACCTGAAACCAACCAACAGATTTTGTTGCTGCTCACCCAGTTTGTAGGTGTATAACAACCTGCTCTCATTGCCCCAGTTACGGTAGGTATCTTTATACAAATTACGGTCGCCACCCGGATCGGCCCGGTTAATATAATCCAAGTCGCCAATGGCTTGCCTATCGGCTAATAACCCGAAGAAGCGGGAGTTAAACTTCAGGTTATCGGTGATCTTATAATCCAGTAAAAGCGCTCCCAAATTCCAGTCTACCTTAAACCAGTTACGCGCGCGTACAGATTGCGTTGGGTCGGCATCAAACTCAGCATCAGTTAAGCCACCGGGTTGGTGCGCCAAATAATCCATGTGCGTATATTGAAAGGTTACGGAGAATTTATCGGTAGCTTTATAAGTAAGGCTTGTATAAGCTGTATTAGCGTTAAATTCGGCATTTTGCCTCCAGCCATCGCCCTGCTTATGTTGAAACAAAACATAATATTGTGTTTTGCCAATGGTGCCGCCAACGCTATTGGTGGTATTGAAAAATCCCCATGAGCCTGCGGTTTCCCTTGAAATAACTTCTACAGGTTTATCGGTTGGTCCTTCTTTAAGTTTAAAATTTATTAATCCACCAAATTGTGTTCCGTATTGTAAAGACGCGGCACCTCGTAATATCTCTATCCTGTCGGTCAATTCGGCAGGCGGGGAGTAGTAGCTTTCCGGGTAACCTATCGCATCAGCACTGATATCATAGCCATTTTGGCGGGTGTTGAAGTTGGTAACCCGGTTAGGGTTTAATCCACGGCCACCAATGCCTAACTGCAAGCCTGTTTCGTCGCTTTCCCAAATGTTGAGGCCGGCAATTTTGTTATATATCTGGCGGGTATTGTTGGTAGCGGTGTTGGCGGTGATATCGCCCAAAATTATAACCTCACTTTTTTTACCTGCGTTAATGCTGGTACCTTCTATGGCTTTTAAGCGGATAATGCCAAAATTGTTATCCTTTTGCCCGTTTACAGTAACATCCTTTAACTGGTTGGTTGCTGTAGCTAATATTACGTTTGCTGTTAAGTCGGCATTTAGTTTTATTGTTTGTTTAGCGGGTTGATAACCCACTGCTGTTACCTGCAAAGTATAAGTTCCTTTTTTAACGTTAATCAGCAAGTAATCACCTAATGAATCGCAGGTAGCTGCATAAGCTGAGTTTGTGAGCGATATGGTAGCGTTGGCAATTTTTTCGCCGGAGGCTGCTTTAACGCTGCCGGTTATCACAAAGTTTTGTGCATACAACGCGGAAGAAAAAAGTAACGTGATAAATAAAATATATAGAAAAGACTTGTTCATTAGTTTTTGTTGTTAAATGGAAGTATCCATCTTTTATGCCCGAATGATTCCTGTTCGTGGGCCAGGTTAATAGTACTGTCGATATATAAGCGGCTACCACTGCCATTAAGTGTTACATAGCTTTGCGCGGTTATAATTGGATCCTTGATCCCTTTTTTTCGGTACACGTCGGCTAAAATATGCGCGTATTGCAATATCATATCCGGCTGGGTCGACATTTGGATTTCCTGGAAACTGGTGAGATATTGCGAGTTCACAATTTCTGATCGCCTGCCTGTTGCCGGGTCCTTTACGTAAAAAAAAGCTGTGCCGCCTTTTTCCATCAGCATTACCCGCCACGAAAAACGGTAGCCTTCTTCGGTCCAGTACAAATCGCCGGGATATAACGCAAAGCGGAATGGTAAAAGCAATTGGATGGCAAAATGTATGGCTAAAATTGTGTAGATGATTTTGCTTTTTGAAACAGATAGGTGATAAGCATTACCTACAGCCCCCTCTAAATCTCCCCCGGTAGGGGAGACTTTTGTATCGATTTTAGAATGATGTGCGCTAAATTCAGATGTACTCGCGCTTGTTAACTCTTTACTAAAAACTAACCCTCTTAAAAAATTAATGATCTTAATGTGCGCATCAGCTGAGAAAAAGATGATGGTAACAAAGATCATGATATAAGGGAACATGCCAATTTTGAAGAACCACCCGGTTGCGATATGGAAAATAACAACCAGCACATAAGCTAATGTCCTGGTATTGGATTTAAGCAACAAGAACCCTATAAAAAGATCAAACAAAGCGCCAAACCAACTGAATACATAAGCCACCCAGGTATAATTTAACAGCCATCCAATAATAGGTAAGTTACTTTGAGCCGGAAGCCATATTTTAAGCGGCACGGCTAAAATAAGCCAGTCATAAGTTAGCTTGGAAACACCTGCAAAAAAGTACACCAATACTAATTGCAGCTTAAATATGTTGATGGTCCAGGCCGGAACATGGGTTACTGATAAGTTAGGCTTGCGGACAATATCGACAGAAAAATAACGGTGCGCAGGTACCCATATCATCAGGAATGCCATTACACTGATGAAGTAATAATGGTTAAGATAGGTGGTTTTGTCAATAAGCTCTACATAGGTAAAGCATGCAAAAAAAGTTATGATGGCCACCCGGTAAAACAGACCAATGGTTACCATAATGGCAGCTACAACCAATGTAGCAAACAACAGGTACATACCTGTTGCGCCCAAAGGTTTTACCCAATCAAAACCATAAAATGTAAAATGAAATTCAGGCTTAATATAAAAGGCCATTACCCAGCCTTTTAATATAAACCTGATTACACTTATCAGCATAATACTGCCAAATGCTACCCTAAGGACAGCAAGTGGTGCAATGTGCGTTGAGGCATTGATGAAGTTAGCTAACTGCTTTTTTGCAACATTAAACATTATTAGTCTCCGTCGTTATCTCCGTAAGTGATCAAAATGCCTAATGATGATGACATATCCGTTTTAAGCAATACAGTTAACTTTTGCAGTTGTGTGTAAGCCGCAACTACAGCTGTGGTATTAGCGGTTATATTTGTTGCCAATGGATCTGTCAAGGCGCTTAAAGCAGTGGCTGCTGCGCCAAACTGAGTTTTTATGGTTGCATTTAATGAAGTTCCGTCAGCATATTTTGCGTTTGCTGATGTTAAATAGTCGTCAAATCCCAAGCCGTCACCTGCGCTGCTAACGCCTGAATATATATTCAATATAGCCTGTAAATGTGCTATAGTTAGCTGTAATGATATTTTTGAATAATAAGCCTGTACTTTTTGCGGAAAAGTAGTTCCTGCAGATTGTACGCCGGCAGGGATGCCCACTTCGTAATTTTTTAATATCTCGTAATCATAAACCAATTGGTTCAATAATAAACCTGTTGAGCTGCCCGAGTCGGTGCCATCGTTGTTTACAAAAGTGGTTTTATAGCCGCCGGTGGTCCATGCGGTTAAAACGGTAGTAGCATTGGTTTTTAACTCAGCTGATAATGCAGCCAAATAGGTTTTTCTTTTCGCAGCCTGGTTGTCAGTTGTGTATTGGGCAAGTATGGCGGTATTATCAGCCCCAATGCCAAATAAAAGATAATCCATACCTGGTAATCCTTTTGCTGCCAGGTTAGCTAACAAACCGGCATTGTAAGTTCCTGCTGTTATGTTTGAATTGATCTGGTTCACATCAGCCGGGTAAGTATTGGTATTTACACGGAAATTAATTTGCTGGGCAGGGCCAAAATCAAATTCGGATGTTGATTGCCATTGTTTATAAGCCGCCTGGAAAGCAGTTTGCAATGCAGTAAGATTGGTTGCGTTGGGCGTAGTATTAAAAGTAGTTACGGCGGCATCAAGCGTAACTGTATTTGCCTGGAATGCCGTATAAGCCGGGATAATAATATTTGTGCTTAAGTTGGTAAGCATACCTTTACGATCAAAAGTGGTACCTGTATTGCTAACCGCGTTAGTTGACGATTTTTTACAGGATTGTACCAGCACGAAAGTTGTGGCTGCTATTAAGGCTAAAAAGATCAATTTTTTCATTAGAGTAAGTTGTTTTTTAATGGTAATGAAGTTATCATGGGCCGGTTTATTATTCAGTTTGTGGCGGTGGCCAATGATGGTTTCATTGTGTCTATTTTAATAGTAAAACCACCCGGCGTTTTAAGTTCCGGATGGTTATGTTTTATGGATATGTTCTTGTTAATTAAAGTATATCCTGTACGCTAACAAAACCGTACGGAACAGCTATTGCCGCTTCAATGTTATTTATATCCGTCAATGTCAGGTCCCAGAAGTTTTTAGGGAACAGGGCCAGTGCGGCGTTAACCTGGGCATCTGTCATCAATGTCCTTTTGGGGTTATATTTCATTGAATAAATAAAACCATAGCATTCAGAAAGACGGCTGTTACGTGCAACGTTATCACTTATAGACGCTTTAATTTCATTCACTTCCTGTAAAGCAGCGGCTGCATTAAGCTTTTCCATAGTGATAATAATCAGGTTAGCCTGGGCAACAAAAGTTGCATTATCTTTAGCGCTAATGGCAGCACGGCCTTTAAGGAAAGCATCCATCAATGTTTTATTAGCTTTAAAACCAGAATCTACCTGGGTGCTATAGCTGCCCCAAAGTTTAACACCGGTTTTATTGGTTGGGAAATCAATTGGTACACCCCAATAACCAAATGCCAGATCCCAGGCATGTTCCATTGCTGTTTCACCGTTAACAACAGTAGTATTGTCAAGTGAACCATTTGTAACGTTAACCATTGTACTTACGATCTGATAAGTGCATAAACCGACCATAGTACCCTTGTTAAATACCTGTGCATAATTAACACCGGTAGCAGATAATGCATATTTAGTAGTAAGACTGGCCGAGCTTGTACCTACACCCGCGACACCTCTGCTTGCTACATTAGGTGAAGCGCTAACCTTCACCAAGCTATCAATCCAGTTTGGTACATCAGTTTGATATGCGGCTGCACCCTGGTTAGCAATTTGTATACCCGAGGTATTGTAAGTAGCAGTAATAAATGGAGCGCCGGTATTAGTAAATTCATTTTTTAATGCGGTAGCGCTAATTGTGCCTGTAATCGCGCCTTTTTCAATGGTAGACATTTCGGTGTACATGCCTAAACGTGTAGTAGCATCTGCAAAATTTGCATTGCTAAAGTTGTAAGTAGTTGGCACTGTGTATGAAGGTGCGGTAGACGATTTTTTACAGCTTGCAGCGAAGATTAAGACAGCGGCTACAAAGCTTAAAACGGTAAATGATGATTTCATAATATGTTGTAGTGATATTTGATTTTTATTTCGCTACAAAATTATGGCGGGGGTAGAAGGTGGGCAATACCTCCGAGGGGGTAATTTATAATTAGTCTAAATAAAATTGTTTGATTCGATAAAAGAAGCAAACTCAGCAGTATTTTTAAAGCTGAAGCCTAATTTTTTGATGATATTTTTGCGGTGGGTTTTTACAGTATGGAAGCTTAGATATAGCTTCTCAGCAATTTCATTATTGGTCATGCCTTCTGCAATCAGCCGGATAATTTCTAATTCACGGGGTGATAATTGGGAAACCTCCGCTTGTTCAGGGATGAGTTTATTACCAAATAAGGTTTCAAAAGTGTTTTTACAAAAAAAACTGTTCGCCCTTCGCGGTTTTGTAAATAGCATTTACCAACTCTTCACGGCTGCATTCTTTAAACACAATGTTTTTAATACCGGTATTAACCACCTCTAATACCTTACTTCGACTTTGCCTGTTTGATAAAATTAATATGCGGCCAACGTTTGCAAGAGAAATAAGCCTTTTTACATCTGCTAATGAAAAACGTTGGCTAAAGCTATGATCAATAATAATTACATCCGGCTGGTAAGTGTTTATCTTTTGCTCGAGTTCATTTGAAGCGGAAGCATACCCTATAATTTTGATATCCAAAATATTAGCTAATAGCGAAGCAGTACCTTCGCGGGTTAGTGTTTGGTTATCAGCAATAAGGACATTGATCATTAAGTAATCTTATTTAGTCTTATTCTAAACAAAGAAACGAAAAGTATTTTTGTTTAAAGTGTTTCTACTGTAAAATCTATCCTTTTTTAAAACAAGCTATTGATTATCAGTTAATTAAAGTGATGTTAACCTATGTTAACCTTGTTTTTGGATTATATGATTCATTGTCAGTTGTTTAGCATGGGTTAACATCGGAAAATGTTAAGTTGTGTTAACCCTCTGACTCATCCGGTAAACCTTGTAATATTTATACAAGTCCATATTAACCCAAACAATTTATTGATCTATCCAAAATATGACGATGAGGCAAGTTTATTTGTGTCGCGATTGATGATTAAAGCCGATAATTTATGCTAAAATTGCATAGTAACAAGTTAATTACTCATAGTACGGGAATTTTAATATTACTTTACTTTGAGATAAGCTAACCGCTCAATTTTAACCATTTTATATAACCTTTAATATGCCTGATAATTTTGAAAAGCCATTTGATTTGGACATGCCACCTGTTATTTTCGGGACGAGTGGCTTAGGAAATATTTTTGTTGCACAGTCTTTAGAAACCAAGCAGGAAATAGTTAAAGAAGCCATTACACACACTAATGGGAATTTGGTTTTTGACTCTGCCGGTAAATATGGCGCAGGGCTGGCTCTTGAATGTTTGGGTAAATGTTTAAAGAATTTAGGCGTTGCGCCGGAGGATGTGATCATCAGCAATAAGCTGGCATGGGTACGTACCGAACTAAAAACTCCTGAACCAACTTTTGAGCCGGGTGTTTGGCGCGACCTGAAACATGACGCTGTGCAAAAAATAAGCTACGATGGCATTATTGAATGTTTTGAGCAGGGTAACGAATTGCTTGACGGGTATATTCCTCAAATGGTATCTGTACATGATCCTGATGAATACCTGGCTAAAGCGACGTCGCCGGAAGAAGATAAAAAATTATACAATGATATTTTAGAAGCCTACCGCGCACTCGAAATGTTGAAGCAAACAGGTAGGGCAAAATCAATAGGTGTTGGCGCAAAAAACTGGCGGTCTATCGAAAGGATAGCTAATGACGTAAAGCTTGACTGGGTAATGATAGCCAATAGCATGACTATTCATAGCCATCCCCGTGAGCTACTCGACTTTATGAAGAAGCTGGAAGATAAAGGCGTGCAAATTATCAATTCGGCCGTGTTTAATGCCGGGTATTTAATTGGCGGCGATTATTACAATTATAAATATATCGATCCGGCAGCCCCGGAAAACCAGGCACTTATTAAATGGCGCGAAGATTACTTTAAACTATGCGACGCTTTTAATATTAAGCCTGCCGAAGCTGCGGTAAAATTTGGGTTGATGGCACCGGGTGTAAAAAGCATTGCCTTAAGCACCAGCAATTCAAAAAGGGTTAAGGATAATGTAGCTATGGCTAATGTAGAAATACCTTTAGATTTTTGGCGGCAAATGGTTGCCAATGGGTTGATAGATGAACAATTTTTTAGCTATACAAATATTACTTTATGAGAAAGTATTGCTTAGCGCTTGACCTGAAAGATGACCCGGAATTGATAGCCGAATATGAAAACTATCATAAATTCGAGAATAATCGCCCTGCTATAACCAAAAGCATAAAGGATGCAGGTATTACCAACCTGGAGATTTATCGTGTTGGAAACAGGCTGTTCATGATAATGGAAACAACCGATGATTTTGACTTTGCAAAAAAAGGCGAAATGGATGCAAATAACCCCGAAGTGCAGGAATGGGAAACTTTAATGTGGAAATTCCAACAACCGCTGCCTCAAGCAAAGGAGGGAGAAAAATGGTTATTGATGGATAAAATTTACCAGTTAGGCTAATTTCATGTTAAAGATAGATTCGCATCAGCATTTCTGGAAGTATGACCCGGTTACCTATGAATGGATAAACGATGAAATGGCTGTTATTCGCCACGATTTTTTGCCTGAGGATTTGGAACCTGTTTTAAAAGCGAACGGCTTTGACGGATGTGTTACGGTACAATCAGACCAATCAGAAGCGGAAAATGAGTTTCAGTTAGCCAATGCCGAAAAACATAGCTTTATAAAAGGGGTAATCGGTTGGGTTGACCTGCAATCGCCGCAAGTTGAAGAAGGATTAGCTTATTACAGCCAATTTAAAAAGCTGAAAGGTTTCAGGCATGTGCTGCAGGGCGAGCCGCAACGCGACTTTATGCTGCGCCCCGCGTTTTTAAATGGGATAAGCCTGTTAAAAAAACATGGCTACACTTATGATGTTTTGATATTCCCCGATCAGCTTAATTATACAGCAGATTTTGTTTCGCGTTTTCCCAATCAGCCTTTTGTTATTGATCATATAGCCAAACCGGATATTAAAAATAAGACAATTGATGATTGGGCGAAGGATATTAAGACCGTTGCCAAATTTGAGAATGTTTATTGCAAAGTTTCAGGAATGGTGACTGAGGCTGACTGGAAAGGATGGAAACCAACAGATTTTCATCCATACCTGGATGTTATTGTTGAAGCGTTCGGGGTAAACAGGTTAATGTTTGGATCAGACTGGCCGGTTTGTAAAGTAGCTGCCGAATATGAGCAAATGCTGGATATAGTTAAATCGTATTTCTCCAAATTTAGCGATGCGGAGCAAGCAGATTTTTTTGGCGGTAACGCCGGTAAATTTTATAATATATAATAAATGGAAACATTAGTGTGTGTGGAGCCGGGGACCTTTACGTATGAGGAACGCGCCAAGCCGATTTTAGAACCAAATCACGCCATCATAAAAATAAAAAGAATAGGCATTTGCGGTACTGACCTGCATGCTTTTGAAGGTACACAACCTTTTTTTGCCTATCCGCGAATATTAGGACACGAGCTTGCCGGTGAGTTGGTGGAGTTTGATAATGCACCGGGTTTCGGGATAGGCGAGCAGGTAACTTTCATTCCTTATTTTAATTGCGGGCATTGTATTGCCTGTCGCTCAAGTGGGCCTAACTTTTGTGTAAACATTAAAGTTTGTGGAGTACATGTGGACGGCGGCATGGCCGAATACCTAATGGTGCCATCGCATACTTTACTGCATGGCGAAGGCCTAACATTTGACGAATTGGCATTGGTCGAGCCATTAGCCATCGGTGCGCATGGCGTACGAAGGGCAGGAGTAAAGCCGGGTGAGTTTGTATTGGTTATTGGTGCAGGCCCTATCGGTTTAGGTACAATGGAGTTTGCCCGTATAGCAGGCGGTAAGGTTATCGCGCTTGATGTTAATGAAGCCCGTTTACAATTTTGTAAAGACAAGTTAAAAGTTGAGCATACTATAAACGCATTGTCTGCTGATGTATTGGAACAGCTAAAGGAAATCACCAATGGTGACATGCCAACCGTAGTTATTGATGCAACAGGTAATTTGAAGGCAATTAATAATTCGTTTCAATATATGGCCCACGGTGCAAGATATGTTTTGATAGGTTTGCAAAAAGGCGAGATCAGCTTTAATCACCCTGAGTTTCATAAACGTGAGGGAACGCTCATGAGCAGTCGTAACGCAACCCGTGCCGATTTCGAGCACGTAATTGATTCGATGAAAAAAGGATTTGTTGATCCGCTAACTTATATAACCCATCGTGTTAAATTTAACGAGGTGAAAGATAACTTTGCAAGTTGGTTAAAACCTGAGACCGGGGTGATCAAAGCAATGGTTTCAATTGATTAATATTTTATGTAGAATCAGGAATCAAGATACAAGAATCAGGAACCTATTTAGGTTATTATTCTTGTCCTAATCAAAAATTATCTTGATTCCTGGCTCTTGGTTCTTGACTCTAAAAAAAAATATATGTTCGATCTGACAGGAAAAACAGCTCTCATAACAGGTGGCGGCAGCGGAATAGGAAAAGAAACGGCCCTGCTTTTTGCCAAACATGGCGCAGAGGTTTGTATTATAGATTTAAACGCTACTGATGCGGTAAACGAAATAACAGCAGCGGGTGGTAAAGCGCGTTCATTTGCATGTGATGTAAGTAACCAGCAACAGGTTCACCATGTGGTTGAGGAAATAGGTAAGGTTGATATCTTAATTAACAACGCAGGCATAGCTCATATTGGCAAGGCAGATACGACTTCGGAAGAAGACTTTGATAAAGTTTATCGGGTGAATGTTAAGGGCTCTTATAACTGCTTACATGCTGTATTACCTTTAATGGTAAATCAAAAAAGCGGTGTAATACTAAATGTGTCGTCTATTGCTGCCGTTGTAGGTATAACCGACAGGTTTGCTTATTCCATGAGTAAAGGCGCTATACAAGCTATGACTTTTTCTGTAGCGCGCGATTATGTGAATGAAGGTATACGCTGTAACTGTATTTGCCCGGCAAGGGTATTTACGCCGTTTGTAGAAAACTTTGTCGCCAAAAACTACCCCGGTAAAGAGCCGGAAATGATTGAGAAGCTATCCAAATCGCAACCTATTGGCCGTATGGGCACCACTGCCGAAATTGCCACACTGATTCTTTATTTATGTTCAAATGAGGCATCATTTATCACAGGATGTGATTACGCAATAGATGGCGGGTTTATAAAGATCAATAATTGATCAATTTTAAAGACTTACGAAGTTTTTAAAACTTCGTAAGTCTGATAAGATTAGGTTACCTCATGCTTTTAAATTGAAATTCATGAGGTGGTTCTTTACCCATTAAATTCTTTACAAAATAATCCCACCTGCGGCGCATCATATAAGTTGAATATTGCCCATATCCATGCGGACTGTTAGGGAATATCACCAAATCATAATCTTTATTGGCTTTCTCTAAAGCTTCCACTACAAGCAATGTGTTTTGCGGTGGCACGTTATTATCCATCAACCCGTGAGCTAACATTAATTTGCCTTTCAGATTCTTAGCCAGGTTTTCGTTGCCTTGCGATATATAGTCCGAGTTAGAGGTCAAACCATTATAACGTTCGCCCCAGTTATCCTCGTAGTTTAAATTTTCATGATTTCCTGATTCAGATATACCGACCTTGAAAAAATCAGGATAGCGGAACATAGCGCCGGCAGTAGCAAAACCGCCGCCCGAATGTCCCCAGATACCCACTTTATTTAAATCGATCGGGTATTTTTCAGCAAGCTGTTTAATGCCGCCAACCTGGTCTGCTAACGTATTGTCGGCCATATTACCGTAAGCCATGTCATGAAAGCTTTTTGAACGATATGGGTTGCTAGTACCTTCAATCTCTACTACGATAAATCCTAATTCAGCCAGGGCATTGTTATCGCCTTTGGCCGCGCTAAAATTCCAGCTGCCAACACTACCTCCTTGTGGCCCAGGATAGATATAATCAATGATAGGATATTTCTTATTTGGATCCATATTTCTTGGTAACCAAAGTAGGCCGTAAACATCAGTTTTACCATCATGCGCTTTTACTGAAAATGGGACAACGGGTTTCCAGCCGGTAGCAGTCAACCGTGATATATCGGTTTTTTCCAGCTCAAATATTTGTTTGCCCTGCATGTTTAATAGAACGCTTACAGGCGCAACATCCGGTTTTTGATAAGTATCTACAATAAAGTTACCCATAGGCGAGAAGGTAGTTTGGTGGTTACCATGTGCCGGTGTTAATATTGTAAAACCCTTTCCATCAAAATTAACTTTGCAAAGCTTGGTGAAATATGGATTTTCAGTATCCAGTCCATCGGCGGTGAAATAGATCACCCTGTTTTTTTCGTCTATCTTTTCTATTGCGGTCACTACAAAATCGCCTTTGGTTATTTGATTTTTCAATGTGCCGGTTGTAGCATCATATAAATACAGATGTCCCCAATTGTCACGCTCAGAAAACCAGATGATCTCATTTGATTTACTTAAATATCGCCAGGTAACATCAGAGAAACCAGATTCAAATTGTGTTTTTGCAGTTTCCTCAAATATTTCCTTTACCGCGCCGGTTTCAGCATCGGCAATTCTAACTTTTTCTTGTTTATGATCACGGTTGGTTGATGCAAATACAAGCTTGGTGCCATCTGCACTCCAATAAACATCGGCCCAGCCTGCACCTCCTTTAATGTCGTCGCTTAATGTTGACCTATGTGGATCTGGCGCTACATTTAAGCGAATAACCTTTGGGTTGTCCACATCGATGATCACACGCGAAAGCATTGGAATTTCCTTATCGCCCGGCAGCGGATATTTCCATTCTTTTAATACAGGTGCGCCAACTTTGGTGCTCACCAAATACATGTTATTTACTTTTCGCTCATCCTGCTGGAAAGTGGCTATCTTTTTTGAATCTGGCGACCACATTAATATCGGCCGATCGGTTTGTGCCCAACCCGCATTGTCGGTTGCATAGCCATCGTCCTTTACACCATCGGTAGTAAGCTGGGTTTCTTTATTCGATTGCACATCACGCACCCATAAGTTAAAGTTTTTTATGTAAGCTGCTTTTTTCCCATCAGGCGATAGAATTTCATTCGGGTTTCCACCACGTCCGGCACCGCCTCCACGCCTGCCACGGCCTCCGCCGGCAGATGCAACAGTTTTTACCGTGCTATTATCCGGGATAACTTTTCCGCCGTCAAATTTCCATTGTTTACCATCAGCCATAAAAATAACGCCCTTGCCATCCTCAGCGAATGTGAATTGCTCAAACGGGAGCTTATCGGCGGTATATTGTTTGCCGGTTGCGGTTGATAAAGCGGCAGCGAGTTTTACCTGGTCAAAGGCTGCACCTTTAGTCCCTTTGGCCGGATTGTATAAAATAAAATTCGAGCCATCTTTCGCATAAAACCGGTCATCGGCTAACCAGGTAGGAGTGATGCCTGTATGCTCAATTAAGGGTTGCATAGATGCCGCCAGGACATTCTCGGCGCGTTCATAATCTTTAACAGTTAAGGCTTGCTGTGCATTTGCGCCAAGCGCCAAAGCAAGCGGTAACGCGGTGAGGAAAAATTTATTCATAATTGGTGAGATAAGTAATGTAGAATGTTTTTTTATTGAAGATGCAATATAAAGCAATTAATTACTTTTTTGAAATAGGACGACATAAAAAGGGAGGGTATCCAATTCGGATATCCTCCCTCAAATCAACATGAAAAATCTTTTTTTAACCTTTCATCACACCTATCTTATTCCCACTCCAATCGGGGAATAAAACATGATCGTTATTGATCTTTAAATGTTTATCTGCAACCTCGCTAAATACACTTCTAAAATCGGTAGTAACCGCAAGATCGCGCCCGTCTTCTAAATTTTCAACAGACAGTGGTTTCATTGTTCCATGAACTATACCGCCGCTTACACTATTACCCAAAATAAAGTTACATGATGCCCGGCCATGGTCGGTACCACCGGTCCCGTTTTGATGAACGGTACGGCCAAACTCGGTCATGGTCATTACCGTAACATCATCCTGGTAGGCGTCAAGGTCATTCCAGAATGACACCATACTATTGCTCAGGTCGTTTACGTTACGGGCAAATATTCCATTTTCTGCTCCCTGGTTAAAGTGGGTGTCCCACCCGTTTGATTCGGCAAATGCGATTTCCAAACCAACATCCATTTTTATCAGCTGCGCTATTTGCTTAAGCGAATTGCCCAAAGCCGAA
>Ga0207153_1159_pt1 | contig 13511 bp, 12 predicted proteins | sample Alteio_BWMinHeat_27_FD_153580 | JGI IMG/M metagenome (GOLD analysis project Ga0207153, IMG submission 153580) | Enriched cells from forest soil in Barre Woods Harvard Forest LTER site, Petersham, Massachusetts, United States -... | ecosystem: Environmental > Terrestrial > Soil > Temperate forest >...
CCCAACGGCCCTGCCGGCTTTGGTGCAGCTACGTACCCCAGGTTCATCTCCCTATTTTCTATTCTAACTTCTTTTAGCAACTCGCCTTCTTTGGGTTCAAGGTAAACTTCCTTAAATTTTAGGTTAACCACCAAAATAGTATCATTTTTATAGGACATTGCCGAAAAGGCAAGCTTATCGCCAATAGCGGTCCTTATTGAATAATGTCCGTTGGTATCCGAAACGGCGATAATATGTGTTTTAAGATCCTCAATTTTTATCCCGCCAAGTTTAGTATGAGTTTTATATTCAAATATTCGTCCTGTTAGCCTTGTTTGTGCTTGTGTGTTATTGGTAAAGAAAAAATAAAGCGTTATAAGTAATATTAACTTTCCAAATTTCCTGTATCCGTTTGACATAGTTGCGGATACACTATGTTGTGCTTGTATAATCATTTCGGCCAATTTTAATGAATTTTTAGCGATTGACAAATTTTGTTGTGTAACGGGTAAGTCAATTGCTAACAAATCCAAAATCTACAACCCCAGTCCCAATAATTTTCTTACTTTTGTACCCCGTACACAAACAATTGGCAACGGCTCAAAATCGCTGCCAAATTCATAAAAATCATGACTAAATATATATTTGTTACGGGCGGTGTAACCTCGTCGTTAGGCAAGGGTATAATCTCAGCTTCATTAGCCAAGCTATTGCAGGCACGCGGTTACAGTGTAACCATTCAAAAATTCGATCCGTATATAAATATCGATCCCGGAACATTAAACCCTTACGAACATGGCGAATGCTATGTTACCGAAGATGGTGCCGAAACCGACCTTGATCTTGGTCATTATGAGCGTTTTTTAAACTCGCCAACTTCAAAAGCCAACAACATTACTACCGGCCGCATTTATCAGAATGTAATCAACAAAGAACGTGAAGGTGCTTTTTTGGGGAAGACAGTGCAGGTTGTTCCGCATATTACCGACGAGATAAAACGTAACATCCGCATTTTGGGTGAAGGTGGCCAGTACGATATTGTAATTACTGAATTAGGCGGTACCGTTGGCGATATAGAATCATTACCCTACATTGAAGCGGTAAGGCAATTCAGGTGGGAGATAGGCTCCGGTAATTCTTTGGTTATTCATCTTACGCTTATTCCTTTTTTAGCTGCCGCGGGCGAGTTAAAAACAAAACCAACACAACACTCGGTAAAGATGTTGCTGGAATATGGTATTCAGCCGGATATACTGGTTTGCCGTACTGAACACCACTTAAATCAGGATATCAGAAAAAAAATCGCGCTGTTTTGTAACGTTAGCGTAGGTGCAGTTGTCGAATCAATAGACGCGTCGACAATTTACGATGTGCCTTTGCTGATGTTAAAAGAGCATTTAGATAAAACGGTTTTAGCCAAATTAAAGCTGCCTCATAAAAATGAGCCGGATTTGGAAAGCTGGAAAGATTTTTTAGGAAGGCTGAAAAACCCTACATCTGATGTGCGCATTGGCTTAGTTGGTAAATATGTTGAACTGCCTGATGCTTATAAGTCAATCATCGAATCATTTATACACGCAGGCGCTAAAAACGAATGCAAGGTTAGAGTAGAATATATTCCATCGGAAAAATTGACCCCGGGTAATGCTATAGAAAAATTAGAAGGCTTAGATGGTGTGTTGGTAGCTCCAGGTTTTGGCGAGCGTGGCTTTGAAGGTAAAATTGAAGCTATACGTTATGTACGCGAAAATAATATACCATTCTTCGGTATATGTTTAGGCATGCAATGCGCGGTTGTTGAGTTTGGCCGGAATGTTTTAGGTTTAAAAGATGCCAGCAGCACCGAAATGAACCCTGATACACCTCATCCGGTTATAGGGATGATGGAAGATCAGAAAAAAATTGTTAATAAGGGTGGTACTATGCGCTTAGGCTCATATGCCTGCGAAATAAAAAAGGGAAGTAAGGCTGCAGCCATATACGGCAAAACCAGCATTACCGAACGCCACAGGCATCGTTACGAGTTTAACAATGATTATTTAAAAGATTACGAAAAAGGTGGATTGATCCCGTCAGGTTTTAATCCTGAAAATAATTTAGTGGAGATAGTTGAGCTTAAAAACCATCCGTTTTTTGTGGGAGCGCAGTTCCATCCCGAATTAAAATCAACGGTTGCAAATCCGCATCCACTTTTTATTAACTTTGTCGCCGCTTCGCTGGCTTATAGCCGAAAGAAATAGTTTTAGAATACGATACAATACATAATGGATAAAAATACGTTCACAGGGTTATTCCTGATCATGCTCATCATTGCCGGCTCTGTTTATTTCTTACAGCCGTCAAAAGTTGAGATTCAAAAAGAAAGAGACAGGATGCATCTTGACTCTTTGAAAAAAGCAGGGCAAACGCCTGCGGCAAATACTGCTAAAGCCGATACTACAAAAGCTGCGAAGGCAGTTGATACCGCTGCGTTAAAAAGCCCCTTTGGCGCTACCATCAGCGGAGATGAAAAATTTATCACTTTAGAGAATGACTCGGCTATTATTAAACTAAGCACACACGGTGGCAGGGTTTATTCAGTTCAGTTGAAAAACTACCTAACAGCTGATAAAAAACCGCTTATATTATTTGAAGGCGATCAAAATAGCTTTGGTTATGCTTTCACAGCGGGTAATACGGTTGTTAAAACTAACGATCGTTACTTTACACCAAGCGCTGCCGGTTTAAAAGTTACCGGTAAAGATTCAAGCTCAATCACAATGCGTTTAAGCTACAGCCAAACGCAATATGTTGATTACATATATACCCTTAAAGGTACGGGTTATAAAGTAGGCTTTACCATTAAACCTGTTGGATTGGATGGGTTGGTAGCAAACAACAGTTCTATCGACTTAGATTGGACCACCTTTGTACGTAAACAGGAGATGAGCATGGCACCCGAGCGCCAGTACTCAACTGTTTGGTTCAATAAAATTGGCAATGGTGTTGATTACCTGAGCGAAGCTAAAGACGACCAAAAAGAAGTTAATGATGGTAAATTGCAGTGGGTATCTTTCAAAGCACATTTCTTTTCAAGTGTATTAATAAGCAAAACCGGGTTTACTAAATCAAACCTGGCGGTAAGCGTAGATACAACAGATCATACTGATATTAAACAAATGAAAGCCAGCCTGGTATTAGCTAAAGACGCTGATGGCAGCTATCCGATGGAGTTTTATTTTGGCCCTAACCGGTTTTCTACCTTAAAAGCACAAGGTTATGACCTGGAGAAGCAGATCAATATGGGCTGGGGACCGTTGAAACTAATTAACCGTTATGCGGTATTACCGGTGTTTAACGTGCTGCAAAACTTCAACTGGAACTACGGCTTAATTATACTGGCGTTAACCATTATTTTGAAATTGGTACTTTCTCCGCTTACTTACAAATCATACTTGTCAATGGCTAAGATGAGGGTATTGAAACCGGAGATGGATGAGATAAAAGCAAAAGTTGGTGAGGATAATCCTACCTTATTACAACAGGAATATCTCAAGCTCTATAAAAAGGCGGGTGTAAATCCGTTAGGCGGGTGTTTACCATTATTAATTCAAATGCCTATTGTAATTGCCTTCTTCAGGTTCTTCCCAGGCTTGTTTGAATTACGCGGACAAAGCTTCCTTTGGATGCATGACCTGTCAACTTACGACTCATTTATAAACTTTGGTTTCACCTTACCTTTTATTGGTGACCACTTAAGTTTAATGTGCGTATTAATGACCATATCAACACTGATATATACTTATTTTAACAACCAGATATCAGGTGTTAGCGGCCAAATGAAATACATTGGTTACATCACACCAATTATATTTCTTGGGGCGTTGAACAGTTATCCTGCAGGTTTAAACTATTATTACTTCCTGGCCAACATGCTGACATTTGCACAACAGTATGTTATCCGTTTAATGGTTGATGATAAAAAGATCCACTCGCAAATACAAGAAAACAAAAAGAAACCTGAAGACAAAAAGAAAAAATCAGGCTTCGGTGCTAAAATGGAAGAAATGATGCGCCAGCAACAACAGTTGCAGGCGAAGAAGAAATAGATAATTTACACTAATTGTCTCTAATTAAGGCGAATTTCACGAATTGGATTATCTAATTCGTGAAATTCGCCTTAATTCGTTTTATTCGTGCTTTTCTCCTAAAAATATTAGCAAAACTTTTCTACATTTACGCTATGTATGCAATTGTTGATATCGAGACCACGGGAGGGCATGCCAATGCTAACGGTATAACCGAAATAGCTATTTGCATACATGATGGTAACGAAGTAGTAAAACGCTACAGCACACTCGTTAATCCGCACAAAGAAATTCCGATTTACATCCAGGCGCTTACCGGTATCAGTAATGAAATGGTGAGTAATGCGCCGCCTTTTGGGCAGGTTGCACATGAAATATTCCAATTGCTTAACGGGCATATATTTGTTGCCCACAACGTAAATTTTGACTATTCATTTGTACGCTACCATTTGGGCCTTGCGGGATATGAATTGCAAAGCAATAAATTGTGTACAGTAAGGCTGGGCCGTAAAATTTTACCCGGACTACCGTCATATAGCTTAGGCAAGCTATGCAGGCACTTAGGGATCGAAAATGATAGCCGTCACCGTGCTATGGGCGATGCTAACGCAACTTCTAAACTATTTACGTTATTGCTGCAAAGCGATAGTAATAATCATATCAAAGCAGCATTAAAGCAGAATTCCAAAGAGCAGGTATTGCCCCCCAATTTACCAAAATCAAATATCCTGCAATTACCGTCGAGTCCCGGGGTATATTATTTTCATGATGAAAAAGGTAAGGTAATATATGTTGGCAAGGCGAAAGATATTAAAAAGCGGGTTTGCAGCCACTTTACCGGGAATAATCCCGTTTTGCAGCGGCAGGAGTTTTTACGCAACATCCATCAAATAACCCACCAGGTTTGTGGTACCGAACTAATAGCATTTGTACTGGAAGCGGTTGAGATAAAACGATTGTGGCCAAAATACAACCGGTCGTTAAAGCGGTTTGAACATGCTTACGGCATTTACGTTTTTGAAGATCAAAGAGGCTGCCTGCGTTTGGCGGTAGATAAGCATCGGAAATACCAGCAAACGGTTTACACCTGCAATTCGTTGTTAGAAGGCTATAATTTACTAAATCACTTAATTGAAACGTTTGGCCTCTGCCCTAAATTATGCTTTATACAAACCAATAATTTGGCGTGCACAGGAGCAGAAGGCGAAAAATGCGCCTGTAACGGGAAGACTTCAGTTAGCAAATACAATAAAAAAGTAAACCAGGCTTTAGATGAATTGAAGGATGCCTTGCCAACCTTTGCCATAAGAGATGCTGGCCGCACGCATGATGAACATAGTTGTATTTTAATTGAAAAAGGGAAGTTTTACGGAATGGGTTACATTTCACAGGATGATGAAGCAAATAACCTGCACCAATTAAAAAATTACCTCACGCCATATCCCGGTAATGATTATATCAGGACGATGGTAACCAATTACGCCGCTAAATTTCCGCATCGGAAAGTGTCGTTTGCATAACGTGAAGAGAAACTTACGAAGTTTCAAAAACTTCGTAAGTTTGGTCAAACCGAAATTTCTTAAACTTGCAAATTCATTCAACGAAAATCAGTTCCGATACTCATTATTACCTTTACAATCGGGGGAATAATAAGGATCTCATTTTCTTTGAAGATGATAACTACATCTTTTTCCTAAATCAATTTAAAAAGCACGTTTCACCATATTGTGAGGTGTATTGTTATTGTTTAATGCCTAACCATTTTCATTTTTTTGTTCGAGTTAATGAACAGACCTTATTTGAAAAAGGAATAAAAAACTTTTTCATATCTTATTCTAAAGCTATCAATAAAAGGTATAACAGAGTTGGAAGCTTGTTTCAAGGAAGATATAAAGCGTCCGAAATAACGTCAGACAGTTACTACACAAGGGTAATTACCTACATTCATCAAAATCCTATAGTTGCAGGTGTTGCCGAAGAATTGCTGGACTATAAATATTCATCTTATTACTCTTACTTGTCAAACGGAAGATCAATGTTAAACAGGCAAGAAGTATTGGACTGGTTCGGTGGTCTGGAGAGTTTTATCGAAATACATAAGATAGCAGTCGATGAAAAAGACATTAGTAATTTCAGATAAAACTTACGAAGTTTTTAAAACTTCGTAAGTTTCTCCAATCAAAGTTAATTTGTGGCACACTATATGTTTTACGTTGTCAACATCAACCAATTTAAAACACAGCCATGAATAGCATTAACGAAAATCAACCCGAGGATAATTTTAAGGATCTTAATGGCGCAGAAGCCATAACTAAACTGAAAGAACTGGCAGAAGACGCCAAAACTTGTTTCTTTTGCAGCAATATCAAAACAGGCCTGCCAGTATCCGCCCGCCCAATGACCGTACAGGAAGTTGACGATGAAGGCAACTTATGGTTCTTATTCGCCAATGACAGCGAAACTTACAAAGAATTACAAAGCGAGCCACTTGCTCAGTTATTTTTCCAGGGGTCAAAATATTCAGATTACCTGAACGTGTACGGAATAACCAGCATAATTGAAGATAAGGCGAAAATCAGGAAATTTTGGAAACCTATATTAAAGGTATGGTTTACCGAAGGTGAGGATGATCCGCGTATCGCTTTGATAAAATTAGAACCAACAGAAGCTTATTACTGGGATAATAAACATGGAAACGCTGTAGCCTTTATCAAACAACTGGCAGGAGCCGCTATTGGTAAAACTTTAGATGATTCGATAGAAGGAAAGATTACAGTCTGATGAGATAGGGAGCCAAGAATTAAGAGCCAAGAGCCAAACATTGCAAGTCTTGACTCTTAATTCTTGGCTTTTGATTCTTATTTTAAACTATACTATCCCAGCTTTCTCCAATTCCGCTTGCATTTGCCTTTGTATGCTTTTCGCTTCTTCACGTGCGGCATCAGCAAAATCTTCGCCGTTGCCTGCGTAAATTATTGAGCGTGATGCGTTAACTATCAGTCCGCAATCCTTATTCATTCCATATTTACAAACTTCTTCCAGGTTACCGCCCTGTGCGCCAACGCCGGGAACCAGTAAAAAGTTATCGGGCGCGTATTGACGGATATTGGTAAACTCAGTGCTTTTAGTAGCACCAACTACATACATAATTCTATCGGCGCCTGCCCACGTGTTTGTTTTTTTGATAACCGCTTCATAAAGAAAACCTTCGTTAGTCTCCAAATATTGGAAATCCTTACTGCCTACAGATGAGGTAAGCGCCAATACAATTACCCATTTACCTTCGTAAGCAAGGTAGGGAGTAACACTATCATTACCCATATAGGGTGTCACAGTTATGGCATCAAAGCTCATGCCCGAAGCGCTTTCATTAAAAAAGGCCTGCGCGTATTTATCAGATGTGTTGCCAATATCACCGCGTTTGGCATCAATAATATTCAGGCAATCTTTAGGCAGGTATTTCCAAGTATCAATTAAGCTTTGTAAGCCTTTTAATCCTCGGGCTTCATAGAAGGCAGCATTTGGCTTATACGAAACGCAAAGGTCCTTAGTGACCTCAATAATGCGCTTATTAAACTCAAAGATAGGGTCGGGGTATTGTTTTAAAAACTCCGGTATCTTGTCTATATCACTATCCAGCCCTACACATAAAAATGATTTTTTTTGTTTGATCTGATCTACAAGCTGTTGGCGGGATATCATAAGAAATAGTTTACTTTTTAACGCGTTGCAAAACTAAAAATTAATATTACCGTTAATAGTGATGAAGTTATTTTTTTAAAGTTTTGATATTTTAAATTAATTGAGTACAATTGTAACGTTTTCCATAGGATTTTTTCTTGCGCTAAAGAAACAATTTAAATTTCCTCGTTATTTATCAATGGTACCTGGTTTATAATGTTGCAAAATAAGCTGCACTGAACAATCTCTTTCAAACAAAATATCTTCATGTATAATCATATACATCTCGTTTTATAATAAAATATTCTAATAAAATCTTTTTTGAATCATAATTCATATCATGTCTGATACAACCGAATTGAACGACAAACTCGTTTCTGAGTTGCGCGAAATTGCCAAAAGTTTAGGTATTGCTGAAGCCGACGAGCTTAGAAAACCGCAATTAATTGAAAATATAGTACAACAACGCGAGCTTATTGAAGCCGCCAGGGCCCAGCAAAGCATTGTTGAGCAAAATTATACCGAAAGCACAACCGCACCGGCTGCAAGCGCCGATAAAATACGTAAAAGAACCCGCGTTGTAAAAAATAGTACAACACCACGTGTAGACGTGCCATTAGATGATACCAACCTATTTGATATACAGGATGATGAGCCACAACCACAGGAAGAGCAGGAAGTGGTAACTGCAGAAGCTACTGAAACTACAGTAGAGCAACCACAGGAAGGTGAAACAGCTGCTAAAATTGAAGAAGCCGGATTAGCTGCCCGTCCGCAAAAATTTGAGCGTCGTGTAAATAATCAAAACACAGGCAATGGCCAGGCCAAAAACCAGGAGCCTGCTATCAATCTTGATTTTGATAACGTTATTGTAAACGAGGGGGTATTGGAAATTATGCCGGATGGCTACGGTTTTCTGCGCTCATCTGATTATAACTACTTAACTTCTCCTGATGATATTTATGTATCTCAGTCGCAAATAAAATTATTTGGCCTTAAAACTGGTGATACCGTGCGCGGCAGCATACGCCCGCCAAAAGAAGGTGAAAAATATTTTCCACTGGTAAGGGTTGAAGCCATCAACGGCCGTATTCCTGCCGAAGTACGCGACCGTGTTCCTTTTGACCACTTAACGCCGCTTTTCCCGTCAGAGAAATTAAGCCTGTTTACCGATCCCGGAAATTATTCAACCCGTATTATGGACCTGTTTTCGCCAATTGGTAAGGGCCAGCGTGGTTTAATTGTAGCGCAGCCTAAAACAGGTAAAACCATGTTATTAAAGGACGTGGCAAATGCTATCGCTAAAAATCACCCGGAAGTTTACTTGATCATATTATTGATTGACGAACGCCCGGAAGAGGTTACAGATATGGCCCGCAGCGTACGTGCAGAAGTAGTTTCATCAACATTTGATGAGCCTGCTGAGCGCCACGTTAAAATAGCAAACATTGTGTTGGAAAAAGCAAAACGCATGGTTGAGTGCGGTCATGATGTAGTTATTTTATTAGACTCCATCACCCGTTTAGCCCGTGCTTATAATACTGTAGCACCTGCATCAGGTAAAATATTATCAGGTGGTGTTGATGCCAACGCGTTACACAAACCTAAACGTTTCTTTGGTGCGGCACGTAACATTGAAGATGGCGGTTCATTAACCATTATTGCTACAGCGTTAACAGAAACCGGTTCAAAAATGGATGAGGTTATCTTTGAAGAATTTAAAGGTACCGGTAATATGGAGCTGCAATTGGATAGAAAATTATCTAACAAACGTATATTCCCGGCTATTGATATTACGGCTTCAAGTACCCGTCGTGACGACTTGTTGTTAGATCGCGAAACATTGCAGCGTATATGGATATTGCGTAATCACTTAGCTGATATGAATTCGCAGGAGGCCATGGAGTTTTTACAAAGCCAGATAAGAGGAACAAAAACCAACGAAGAGTTTTTGGTTTCGATGAATTCGTAAGTTGGTTAAAGGTAGTTACAAGAGTTGTAAAGGTTGTAAGTGTTAGGATAGGAAGCTGACATTTACAACCTTTTTAAAATTCACAACTTATAACCCTTTTAACATCTATAACCTTTACAACTTTTATAACTAAACTTTGTCAATTTAACATAATACCCCTAACTTCATCCCGTAATGAAGAAGCGTGTAAAGAAACATCTCCCCAATGCTATTACCTGCGCAAATTTATTTAGTGGCTGCGTAGGTATTGTTTTTGCTTTCCAGGATAACTTAATTGTAGCAGCCTACTGCGTTTTTCTTTCGGCCATTTTTGATTTTTTTGATGGGTTTGCATCACGGGTATTACAATCATTTTCAGTTATAGGTAAAGACCTTGATTCGCTTGCCGATTTGGTAAGCTTTGGCTTTTTACCGGCAGCCGTTTTATATGACCTGTTAACGCATGCGCCGCAAATTGATAAAGTGAGCACCTATTTAAATTTTATCGCTTTCCTTGTGCCCGTATTCTCGGCTTTAAGGCTGGCTAAGTTTAACAGCGATACGCGACAGGCCGAAATATTTATCGGGTTACCTACGCCAGCTAATGCCATACTGATAGCATCGTTACCTTTTGTAATAGATCAATACCCGCAATTATCGGGGTATATACTAAACCCTTATGTATTATACGTATTTACGATAATAATGTGTGCTTTATTAGTAGCCGAACTACCGTTGATGTCGCTTAAATTTAAGAACCGCGATTTTAATAAAAATATTTATCGTTATTTACTGCTGCTCTTTTCGGCAATACTGATACTATTTTTTAAATTTGCCGCCATACCGGTGGTTATAATTTTCTATATCCTCTTATCCATAATTCAATTTAAATTTATACATAATGAAGTTCCAGGCCGAAATTGACGTAATGCCAAAAAAAGAAATACTTGATCCACAAGGAAAAGCAGTTACCGGTAGCATGAAAAATTTAGGTTTAGCCGAAATACAAAATATACGTATTGGCAAACATATCTCTTTAGAAATAGAGGCCGACAGTGAAACTACTGCTCACGCTAAAGTTGAAGAAGCATGTAAAAATTTATTAGCTAACCTTATTATGGAAAGCTATAGCTTTAAACTTACAGCAGTTTAAATACGGGCTGCAGCTTCGGCTTTTATATTAAGCAGGGTTGAGGTATTTGCTTCAATGCTTGCCTTAGCTTCGTTGAACTTAGCAATAATTTCACCAGGGTTTTCCCCGCCTGCCTTGCAACTTGATTCAACATACTGAATAAGCGCCTGGGTATTTAACATGCCGAAAAAACCAAGGGTAGGTTTTAACTTATGTGCCGATGATGCCGTTGCAGCCCAGTCCTGGGCTTCCAAACCTTCTGCTATAAGTGTTAATATCTCAGGAGTTTGTTGTAAAAACATGTCTATCGTTTCAATAATAAATTCATCACTGCCGTCGGCAATTTCATTTAGCAGGGATAAATCAAGGTCAAGGTTTGGATATGATTCAGACATGTAATTATGCGCTCGTTTTAAGTCACTCAAAAATATAACTTTTTTACAATCAAGTTGTCGTTAAGCTCATTTTTAAGCTGTGTAACAGCTTTGTTAAACACCGGGTGTATAAATAAAGGATTAATTTCTGCCAATGGCTCCAAAGTAAACCTGCGATTATGCAATTCCGGGTGGGGCACATGTAAACCGGGTTCATTAATTATATCCGAATCATAAAACAGGATATCAATATCAATTATCCTCGATCCCCATTTTTCTTCTCTTATCCTGCCGATTATAATTTCAATAGCCAGTATTTTTTGAAGAATTATACGGGCAGGTAAATCGGTTTGTATAAAAACAACCTGGTTCAAATAATCAGGCGAATCTGTTTTACCCCATGATTGTGTTTCGTAAACAGAGGAAGCCTTTGCAATAGGTGCAATATCAGTTTCAATATGCTGTATAGCCTGGTTTATGTAGGAAATCCTGTCGCCTAAATTGCTGCCTAATAGTAAAAAAACGTCATGCATGTTGTAACAAATATTATGGATAAGGCTCTTAAGAATATATCGTATAGTTTATTAAGTTTGCATAGATATAAATATTTAGATCATTAAATGAAACAATTTTTCAAATTTGTACTGGCTACTTTTGTAGGGCTGCTTTTAGCTACTATAATTGGAGTAATAATTATAGTAGGTGTGATATCGGCGGCAGGTAGCGATAAAACAGTAGAAGTTGAGCCAAATTCTGTTTTACACATTGCGTTCAATCATCCAATTACAGAGCGCACTGCAAATAATCCGTTAGCAAGTTTAGGTTTTTTAGGCGATGGCGATAAGTCAATTGGCCTTAAAGATATATTAGCAAACATCAGGAAGGCGAAAGCCGATGATAATATTAAAGGCATATTTTTAGATGAAAGCGCTATTGATGCAGGGCAGGCTACGGTAGAAGAAATACGAAATGCTTTGATCGATTTTAAGAAATCAAAAAAGTTTATAATAGCTTATTCAGAAGTTTACAGCCAGAGTTTTTACTACCTGGCATCAGTGGCGGATAAGGTTTACCTGAACCCCAGGGGGATGTTTGAGTTTAAAGGCTTCAGCTCGCAAGTTACTTTTTTCAAAGGCGCGTTAGATAAATTAGGTGTTGACGTACAGATTATTAAAGTAGGTACTTATAAAAGCGCTGTTGAACCTTATTTTTTAACTAAAATGAGCGATGCTAACCGCTTGCAGGTAACATCATATCTCGGATCGATGTACGATCATTTTTTAACAGGTATTAGTACCAGCCGCGGCATTGGTAAAGATTCACTGTTTAATTATGCTAATAACATGATGATACAGGAACCGGAAGACGCTTTGAAATATAAACTGGTTGACGGATTAAAATACAAAGACGAGATATTAACTGAATTAAAACGGCTAACTGGTACCGAAAGCGGTGCTGATGTTAAAAGTGTTGAAATAGGCGAATACACCAATACTATGGTAACAGCACCCGACAAAAAAGGAAAATCAGAAGGGCGCATAGCTATTGTATATGCTTCGGGTGAAATAGCTGGCGGAGATGGCGATGATAACAGCATCGGATCTGAAAGTATTTCAAAAGCCTTACGCAAAGTACGTTTAGATAAAAAAATTAAGGCGGTAGTATTACGTGTAAACTCACCGGGTGGCAGTTCGTTAGCATCAGATGTTATTTGGCGCGAGGTGATGCTCACTAAACAGGTAAAACCGATTATTGTATCAATGGGTGATGTTGCGGCATCAGGCGGTTATTATATATCATGCGCAGCTGATTCTATCATAGCTGAACCAAACACTATTACAGGTTCCATAGGTATTTTTGCCATACTGCCGGATATGAAGAAATTACTTAACGATAAATTAGGCGTAACCTTTGATGGTGTAAAAACAGGTAAATACGCTGATATAGGCGATGCTTATCGTCCGCTAACAACCGATGAGCGGTTAATACTTCAAAACCAGGTTAACCATGGTTATGACGACTTTACCAAAGCAGTAGCTGCCGGACGCCATAAAACACAGGCTTACATCAACAGTATTGGCCAGGGTAGAGTATGGACAGGCGAGCAAGCGCTAAAAATTGGTTTGGTAGACAGGTTGGGTAATATCAATGATGCTGTAAAATCGGCAGCTAAAAAGGCCAACTTGAAGAATTACAGGTTGGAGTCATACCCTGAGCAAAAAAGTATCTTCAATAAATTTGGTTTAGGAAGCGTTAGCGCAAGTATAAAAAGCCGCGTACTTCAGTCAGAGTTGGGCGAAAATTTCAAATATTATGAACAAGTAAAA
>Ga0207153_1160_pt1 | contig 13497 bp, 12 predicted proteins | sample Alteio_BWMinHeat_27_FD_153580 | JGI IMG/M metagenome (GOLD analysis project Ga0207153, IMG submission 153580) | Enriched cells from forest soil in Barre Woods Harvard Forest LTER site, Petersham, Massachusetts, United States -... | ecosystem: Environmental > Terrestrial > Soil > Temperate forest >...
GTGTTCTATGGTGGCTTCGTGAGATAGAATAGTTTGTGTAACCACGTCGTTAATGGAAATAATACCTATCAAATTATCTTCACGGAAAACAGGCAAGTACCTGATATTGCTTTCGCTCATGATGTGCATACAGGTTTCTATAGAACTATTGGGCAATATGCGCGGCAGGCCGGTACTCATAATTTCACGAACCTTAGTCTCTTCGGATGATTTGCCTTTCAGTATAACCTTACGGGCATAATCCCTTTCGGTTAATAATCCCGCATAATTATCGTTTTCAGTAACGATAACGGAGCCGATGTTTTTATCGGCCATCAGGTGCAAAGCATCTAAAACAGAAGTACCGGCGTCGATAGAGATAACGCCACTTCCCTTGCGGGTCAAAATATCGGAAACTTTTTTCATAACAGGGGATTTATTGGTTGATAATCAGGTGTATATCAAATATACAATATAATTAAACCAATAGTTCAAGCTCTGCAACAAATATTTCTAACAAATGTTAATCGCGGTCGCGGCTCAATTTGGTGAATGCCAGCGTGTTTTCGGCAAGCTCGGCGCTTTCAGTACGATGTTTTACAATATGTATGGCGGCAAAAATAGCTTCGCGGAAAGACACTTCCGAGGCCAGGTTTTTACCTGCAATATCAAAGGCGGTACCATGATCTGGCGATGTACGCACGAACTTTAAACCAGCCGTAAAATTCACGCCCGATTCAAAAGCTATTTGTTTAAAGGGTATTAACCCCTGGTCGTGGTACATGGCCAATACAGCGTCAAACTGCATATAAGTGCCGTTAGCGAAAAATCCATCGGCAGCATAAGGGCCAAAAGCTAAAACATCATTTGTACGTGCTTCTTCAATAGCGGGGATAATTACTGTTTGTTCTTCGTTGCCGATGAGGCCGTTATCGCTTGCATGCGGATTTAACCCCAATACAGCTATTTTAGGTTTACGTATCCAGAAATCTGTTTTCAAGCTTGCATTCATCAGCTTTAGCTTAGAAACGATCTTTTCAACCGAAATACTCTCTGCCACTTTGGTAATAGGAATATGGCCGGTAACAACTCCAACGCGCAAAGTATCGCTTATCATAAACATTAATGATTCGCCAGCTCCGTCGCGCTCCTGCAAATACTCGGTATGGCCGGGGAAATTAAAATCTTCGCTTTGAATATTATCCTTATGAATTGGAGCAGTAATTAATGCGGCAATATCCCCTTTGATCAAATCGCTGGTAGCCTTTTCTAATGATAAGAAAGAATATTTACCAACCTCTTTATTTAATACGCCGGGTTCAATCTTTACATCCTCTTCCCAGCAATTGATCATATTCGCACGTTTAGGCTGCGCATTTGCTGCATGGCCTATCACGTTAAAATTAAGCTCGTGGATTTCGGATAATTTGCGGTAAAATGAAGCTACTTTGGTATGCGCATACACAATAGGCGTGCAGTAATTATAGATCTGGCTATCTGCCAAAGTTTTCACAATTATCTCTAAACCAATACCATTAACATCTCCAATACTGATTCCTATTTTGATTTTCTCGCTCATGTTGTCGGCTTTTGCTTTTAGCTTAATCCTGCAAATAAAAACATTTTACAATTAAACTAAATGCGTAAACCACAAATATGGCTTAAATTGCGCACTTATTCGGTTAATAATGACATTAGTAAGGGCAAAAAAACATTTAGGCCAGCATTTTCTGACAGATAAAAATATAGCGGCAAAAATTGTTGAAAGCCTGCGGCCCGAAAACAAGTATAAGCAAGTCCTGGAGGTTGGCCCCGGCATGGGCATACTTTCTGATTTCCTGTTGGAGAAAACAGATTACGAGGTTTCGTTGATAGATATTGATACTGAATCATACGATTTCCTGAAAAAGAAATATCCAAAACTGGGCAAACGATTAATTAACGCCGATTTCCTGGAACTGGATTTTGCTAAAACATTTGATGGACCGCTGGGTATTATTGGTAATTTTCCTTACAATATATCATCACAAATACTTTTTAAAGTACTGGATAACCGGCAGCAGGTAGTTGAAGTAGTAGGAATGTTCCAAAAGGAAGTTGCCGAACGCTGTGCCTGCAAACCCGGAAGCAAGGAATATGGCATACTCAGCGTGTTTTTGCAGGCTTATTATAAAGTGGAATATTTATTTACGGTGAAGGCCGGTGTATTTAATCCACCACCAAAAGTACTATCAGCAGTTATTCGCTTAACGCGCAACGAGACACTTCATTTAGCCTGTGATGAAAAACTGTTTTGGCAAGTAGTAAAGGCGGGCTTTAATCAGCGCCGTAAAACCTTACGCAACGCGGTATCATCATTAATAACGAAAGAAAAAATGACGGATGATCCATTGCTTGACCTGCGTGCCGAAAGGTTGACAGTGGATGATTTTGTGAGATTGACTAATTTGATTACGAGTAATAGATAATGAATAATAAAATTCTCATAGCCGACGATATCCACCCCATATTTATTGAGATGGTGGAAGCGGCAGGCTACCAATGCGATTATCAGCCAACCATTAAACTGGACGAAGCGCTGAAAGTTATAGCCGACTACAAAGGCCTGGTGATCCGTTCAAAACTCAACGTAGATAAAACTGTATTTGACGCTGCCACTAACCTGCGTTTTGTTTGCCGCTCGGGTGCCGGGTTGGATAACATCGACGAAGCATATGCCAAACAAAAAAACATTTATCTTATCAATGCATCCGAAGGCAATATGGATGCTGTAGGCGAGCATTGTGTTGGCTTACTATTGGCTTTAATGAATAAATTTAACATGGCTGACCAGGAAATAAGAAACGGCGAATGGAAGCGTGAGGCAAACCGTGGCTATGAACTAAAAGGCAAAACCGTGGGTATAATAGGCTATGGATTTATGGGTAAAAGCTTTGCTAAGAAGCTATCCGGTTTCGAGGTAAATGTAATTGCCTATGATAAATACAAAACAGGCTTTTCTGATAAATATGCCCGCGAGGTAAGCATGGAAGAAGTTGTTAAGCATAGCGATGTATTGAGCCTGCACGTTCCGTTAACGTCCGAAACTAACGGGTTGGTTAATGACGAGTATTTGTTCCATTTTAAAAAGCCAATTTTCTTTATCAATGCTGCGCGGGGTAAAGTGGTTAAGACGCAAGCGGTATTAAACGCCATAAAAGAGGGTAAAATATTAGGTGCAGGGCTGGATGTATTAGAGGTGGAAAAATTTCCGGCATTAGGCGAACAACCCTGGTTTGAGGAATTAAAAGAATCAAATAAAGTAATATTAACGCCGCATGTTGCAGGTTGGACATTTGATTCCTATAGAAAATTGAGCGAAGTAATGGCGGAAAAGCTTTTAGATTTGACACCTAATCTCCAATCACCGGCCACTAACCACTAATTTTTGTTGCAGTGCAACAAAAATTTGGATATTAAATATTAAATCTCTTATCTTCGTTTTACACAAAACAAGACTATGTAGGCACGTCCTTATAGTCTTGTTTGTTTTTAAAGTCAACGCGTCCTTCTTATCGAAACAGGGAGGACGGTTTTTTTTGGCACCAGTTAACTAAAAAAAGAATTTTTATTAATACGTGAGTTATGGCAGAGGTATCTTATTATACCAAAGAAGGTTTAGAAAAATTAAAGGAAGAATTACAGTACTTAAAAACCACAGGCAGGAGTAATATTTCAAAAGCTATTGCTGAAGCAAGGGATAAAGGAGATTTATCTGAAAATGCGGAGTATGACGCTGCTAAAGAAGCGCAGGGCCTGCATGAAGCTAAAATTTCGCAAATGCAGGAAGCTGTTGCCAATGCACGTTTATTAGATGAGTCTAAATTAGATACCTCTAAAGTTTTAGCGTTATCAATTGTTAAAATCAAAAATTTGAATAACAATATGACCATGAGCTATCAGTTAGTTTCTGAAAGCGAAGCAGATATGAAGTCGGGTAAAATATCAGTAACCTCACCAATTGCCAAAGGTTTGTTAGGCAAAAAAGTAGGCGAAAAAACCGAGATCACTGTTCCCGCAGGAAAGATCGAGTTTGAAATATTGGAGATCAGCAGATAGTTATTGGGTTGATTAAGTGAGTAGTTATAAAACCATTCACCTAATCAACCCAATCTAACTTAATCAACCCAAAATGACAATTTTCTCAAAAATAGTAGCAGGTGAAATACCTGCATATAAAGTTGCTGAAAGCGTTGAGTTTTTGGCGTTTTTGGATATCAATCCCCTGGCAGAAGGCCATGTACTGGTGATACCTAAAAAAGAGGTTGATTACTTATTTGACCTTGATGATGAAACCTACACAGGCTTACAGATTTTTGCAAAAATTGTAGCGAAAGGCATTGAGAAAGCTATCCCTTGTACACGTATTGGCGTAACTGTTATTGGTTTAGAAGTGCCACATGCGCATATTCATTTGATTCCTATCAACAACATAGGCGACATGAACTTTTCCCGCCCCAAATTGCAATTTACACCGGAAGAATTAGAGGCGACTGCTACGAAGATCCGTGAAGCTTTATAAATGTGCAGATGCGTGAATATGCAGATGTGCAAATGGAATTGATACAATAAAATTATTAAACTGCCAGGCATCTGCATACTTGCACATCCGCATATCTGCACATTAAAAGCACATTACTTCACCACCCGCTTAGCATTATCTTTTACAAAAGTGTCCCACCCGGAATACGATTTTTTACTGCCGCTTTTACCTGTCGGTATTTTTTGAAATGAATGGCAAACGGCTACTGCTAAACCATCAGTCGCATCTAAAAAATCAGGCGTTTCTTTAAAATTTAACAGGTTTTGCAACATAGCGGCAACCTGTTCTTTAGTTGCATTACCATTACCGGTTATGGATTGTTTGATTTTGCGGGGAGAGTATTCGGTTACCTCAATATTTCTTGAAAGCGCAGCGGCCATAGCCACACCTTGCGCACGGCCCAACTTTAGCATTACCTGTATGTTTTTGCCGTAAAAGGGGGCTTCAATTGCCAGGCAATCAGGTTTGTAATTATCTATTAAGCCAACAGTTTTTTCAAAGATGCGCTGTAGTTTCAGCATGTGGTCGTCAATCTTATCCATCTTCACCACACCCAGGGCAATTAATTCTATTTTAGTGCCAATCTCTTTTACCAAACCGTAACCCATTACTGCCGTGCCGGGGTCAATACCTAAAATAATACGTTCTTTAGTGTTTGGTTGCTGTATGGTTGTCGACATCGGTTAAAGTTAGATACTATTCTTCAGCTCCAGCATAAATTCTTTTTGACCGATCATGCGGGCGCCCATAAATTCCAGGTGTTCGGTGTGCATCTGGCAATCTACCATTTTATATAGTCCACAATTACAGGCATATATCAATGCTGTTTTTGAAGCATTACTTACCCGGCTGAACATACTTTCGCCGCAAAAAATATTGCCGGTAGGTATACCGTACATGCCGCCAACCAAATCATCCTGTTGCCATACCTCTATGGAATGTGCATGGCCTTCCTTATGCAGTTTAATGTAGGCATTTTTCATATCATCCGTTATCCAAGTGCCGTCCTGGTCCTTGCGGCTAATAGACGAACATGCAGTTATCACATCTTCAAAACATTGGTTAACGGTAACATGAAAAATTTTCTTCCTCAAAAACCTTTTCATACTGGTAGATACCTTCAACTCATCCGCGTACAATACAAACCGTTCATGAGGTGAGTACCAAAGTATAGGGGTATCGTCGCTATACCAGGGAAAGATTCCATTTTGATAAGCCAGCAATAAACGTTCCGTAGAAAGATCGCCACCTACGGCAATCAGGCCATCTTCCTCCGCCAGTTCGGGATCGGGAAATACTAAGCGTTCATCTAGCCTGAATATCATCCGGCAAATTTATGCCTTCTTGCGTATCACCAGTTTTTTATTTTGTGCTTTCGCTATGGCATCCATATATTCCTGCATCTCAGTGTATTTAGCAGCCGGGATAACGTGAGTGTTTAACACAAATTTGGCGGTACTTATTACCGAGTTTTTATCTTTATCGTAAACGTAAGTAATATCATAACTGCCGTAGCTAAAATTAAGGCTGGTATTTGTTGGCATGGTTTCCACTTCAAATCCTACGGGTAAATCAATAGTGGTGATACATGATTTTTTCATAGGGTGCTCAAAATAGTAGTCTGTTTTACGTTTTTCTAAAATTGGGACGGTTATAGCCCATAGATCAAATATCCGGGGACGGTAAAACTGTTTATCGCCAGCCGACACATCGCAAAACTTATCATACTCAAAACTTAGGTTCAATTCTTTTATCCCGCCTTTATCAGGCGAATCCTTTAAGTCAAATACGGAGGGTTGCTTAATTTTGAGCGACCGCATTAAGAACTTCTTTTGATCGTCGGTTTTTACCGATGCCATTCCTACATAATCATCCCTGTAGCCACCGGTCGACAATATTTTTACCTGCGCTTTCGCGCCGCCGTCGGCATCTAAAATAATATGTGTCTCGCTGTTAAACTGGTTGTCTTCGGCAGTGCTTTTGGGTGTATTTACCAACTTCCCGCCATCTTCGGTTATTAAAAGCGCATTCCGGTTCTCGGTAAACGGACCAAGTTTGCCAAATGGCTGGTTACTGTTGGTACATTCAAGCCATGTAGTATCATTTTTAAAAGGCACGCAAACTATAATGTGATTAGCAATATCATACGGGAATGAATAATCGCTGGGTTCTTCGTTAACCCCGGCCCTAACCGTAGCGTAATAAGCGGGGATGTTTACCGCTTTTAACATAGCTACCATATAATTTGACAACGCCTTACAATCCCCGTATTTTTTTTGATCAACAAACATTGCCGGGAATGGCTTTAAACCACCAATACCCAATTGAATACTTACATATCGCATGTTATGTTCCATGTACTCATATAAAAATTTGGCTTTTTCTTTATCAGTCGGCAAATTGGCTGTCATTTGTTGAATTTCAGCTACCCTTTGCGGGCTTAAAGTGCCGACATCGGCGTTTAGAGCCTTTTGCCATTTACCATAGTTTTGCCAGGTACTTATATCGCCCGGCAGCCCGTAAAACTCAAAATTATTGGCGGCAAAATCTATCTTGGGTAAAACCCGCCATGATAATGCGCCATCTTCTAACTTAAAAGCCTTTAAGTTACTAACCTGCCACGTATAACTATCCATGTCATCCAGCTTTGATTTTTGAGGCTTGACAGATGTATTTTTATTTAAGTAACGGAAGCCGGCCGCGGGGTTGGCAACTATATGATAATATGAATTTTGAATTGATTGCTCGGGGCGTTGTACCCGCCAGCTGTCTACATTTATAAGACTGCTATTATCTATTTCAAAAATCATTTCAACGGTTGTTGGGTAACTTGCTACCTCATGACGAATGAGCATCAACCTATCGTCAGACGCAAGCGTTTCATCATCAACTGCTGCATGTTCATACAAATCGCTTTTATGATATTTTTTTATAATCTTTCCGTTTGCATCGTACACCAACATTTCGAAAGCCCCTACTGTACTAAACTTTTTATTGTATGGCAACACAATTTCAGCTTCGTCATTACCTTTTTCATTTAATATAGTAACTATGTTATGAACCCTGGTTACTGATTTACCCGGGCCCTTCAAAACCACATCCTGCATGCCATACCGTAATACCGAATTTGCGTCTTCTTTAAGCGAATCGGGAATGTTTGCAGCGGTATAAACCTCCTTTGGTATAGAATTTTCCTGTGCCTTTGCTTTTACACCAACAATTGAAGCAACAGCAACGAACAGCAAATATTTAATAGATCTATTAAATGACATATCAGGCTTTTTTTAGAACAATTTGTTCATTTAATAACTCGTACATTTTTTTTACAAAAGCGTGCAGATCCGGGTAAGTTGATGCCTCATAAATAGCATTTTTATAGTTAATAGTGTACCTAACTACTATTGATCCGTCCTGTTCTGCAATTACTCTTTTAAACGAGATACTTTTATCGGGCATCACAATATTTATAGACTTGGGTATAGCGTCTGTCTTAAACCCGGCAGGCAATTTATATACGCAGTTTACAGCATAGTTTCTGCCAAACCCAAAATCAATATTTGTAGTCCTGTTTTCGCTTAAAAACGGATTGCTTTTTATAGCGTTAAACAAGTTTGAATTTAAATAGATGTAATTTTCGTCGGACCCGGCCATATCCATACTGAAATTAACATTTAAGGTCAACGGCAGGGTATCAATCTCCATATTATCAAATTTGATTGATGATATTTTCATGTTATTATCATCATTGCGCAAATAATCAATATATTTCTTTTCGCCGTCCTTTTTATACTTCTCAATTTCATTTATACGGTTATAGCTTGTATTTGCTATTTGAGCTGTGCCTTCTATTTTTCCTGTTGGTTTTATATCGGCGGTTATATAAATAGATTGCCTAACCGGAACATCTTTTGAAAGTGAAATTATGTCGTATTTATCATGCGCTTTATCGATGTACAGGCCGGACGAATTAAGCAGCTCGGCAGGAGTTTCATTGTAAACATTATATTTTCCCGTTGCATCCATTACGTAATAACTTGCAGTATCAACAGGATAGTAAACTACCGCACGGTTAAATTGCCGTGTAGACGTTAAATAAGGTATTACTTTGCCGTGTTCACGCGTACTTACTATCATCGGGAAAACATCTAATCCTGATTGCTTTAACAGGTGATATAATATAAGATTAACTTCTGCAGAATTTCCGGTTTTATTATCCCAGGCCTTTGATGTTCCATCTTCTGTGTACCACTTGTCTTCACCGTTCCATTTCATCGTTTTTTTAACCATATTAAAAATGTAAGCTATTTTTCCTTCCGGCGATTTGATGGCTTTAGCTTTAGCTATAATAGTGTCTTCATGTGCAAGCTTTCTTTTTAATTGCCCACCAAAGTCTTCGTCGTCAGCAAGTATGCCACCAACTTTTGCCCATGAATCAGAAAAAGTATGCACAAAATCGCCGGTTTGCTTAATGGTGATCAATTGAAAGTTAACGTAATCAAGGTTGTCAGTTTCTGACGACATGTACGGCTCATCTGGTAATGAAGGGATATTGACCATTACTTTTATTGTAGACTCCGTTCCTCCATAGCCTGGTGCCGGATCATTTTTTACCAAATGATGCGAAACCCTTAAATGTGGCCTGAAGTAAAAAATATCAGGGATATGGGTTGTAAGCTCACTATACCGAACAGGCACTTTTTCCTGGAAATACCAGTCAGGAAAATTATAAAAGGCAATCGTATTCCAAAGGTATTTGTATTCGATAATGCTACCTGATTTAACATTAGGAAATGTAAATGTTATTTCGCTTCGAACCTTATCAATTGATTTGGTATAAATTAAGCTTCTGTCAAGTTTGGTAATTACCGGTTTGCCATCCACTTCGTTAATAGTTTCTGCTTGTATACCTGTAATGTACTCTAACCTGTTTCCGCCATAATATTTCAAATGTATGTCGGCTTCATTTTTCCCGTTATCATTAAAAATTTTAATGCGTTTATGAATCTGCATCGAAATATTATATGATTGGTCGAAATATACTTCGCCCTTGTCAATTAATACTTCAGCATTGGCATCCTTTTCAAAATCACAAGCTTTCATTTCAAGATCGGCTTTATCAACCTTTCCATAATCTTGTGCTGTAGGTGTGATGGTTTGTGCTTTAACAGTTAAAGCAAATGAGCCTATAAGGCAAAGTGTAAAAATTTTCCTCATGATATAGATTTGGTAAGGGAAATTTAATAAATATTTTTTTAATTAAAAAAGCGCTGAATGCTTATTTTTATAAATAACCAATATTCATTGAATCAACGGATTGAGTTAAATAATATACTATGCGCGCCTTATGTTGAATAAAAGATCAGGGTGAACGGACGCCGAAATTTGTGATACAATAATTTAGTTAGGCCGGCTAACATATTAAATTGATACGTAGATTTAAATTTCGCTAAAAACAAACGTAGTTTTAGATACGTTGTAAATGCAGGGCCATAGCAATAACTAAAGATTAAACCAGTTGCATCTTAATCAGTCTAAATTATCATTAATCTACCTAAAATGGATAATTCAAAACAGATAAAGCACTTGTATGCGCGTGCCGGCTTCGGCATACGTTTTGAAGACCTGCACGATCAGGAAAGCCGCTCGATAAAAAAAACCGTAAAAAAGCTTTTTAAAGATTCGGAGCCAATTGTACCATTAGCCGCGCTTAATGAAAATATTGACTTAAGGCCAAAACCCTATAAGGATCTTACCGACGACGAAAAAAAAGCCGTACAGGAAGACCGAAATAAACAGGAAAAATCACTTAACGATGCATGGGTAAAGCAAATGAGCGAAAGCGATGCACAACTGCGCGAGAAAATGACGCTTTTTTTGGCATAACCATTTCGCTACCAATATTAATAACGCCTTTTACGAGCAACAATTAAACAACATTGAACGTACCAACGCTTTAGGCAATTTTAAAATACTGTTGCTGCAAGTATCGCAAACACCTGCCATGCTGCAGTTTTTAAATAACCAGCAAAATCAAAAAAACCATCCTAACGAAAATTTCGCCCGCGAGGTAATGGAGTTATTTACTTTGGGTCGTGGAAATTATACGGAACTGGATATAAAAGAGTCGGCGCGCGCATTTACTGGCTGGGCCTATAACGGCAAAACAGGTGAATATGCCTTTAACGCGAAAGTGCATGACGAAGGAAACAAAAACTTTTTAGGGAAAATAGGCAACTTTCATGGCGAGGACATTCTTGATATTATAACTGCCAACAAGCAAACTGCGGTATTTATTTGTACCAAACTCTACCGTTATTTTGTTAATGACATTCCGGATAATGACCATATTAATCAAATGGCGGATGTGTTTTACAAAGGCAATTATGAGATTACGCCGTTGCTTGAATTTGTTTTCCAGGCTGATTGGTTTTATGATGATAAAAACACCGGCAACCTGGTAAAATCGCCAATCGAATTTTTAGTTGGATTAAACCGCCAGTTTTATATCAGCTATCAAAACCCGGATGTGTTAATGCAGTTTCAGCGGACCTTGGGGCAGGTATTATTTCGTCCGCCAAATGTAGCAGGCTGGCCGGGAGGCAGAAACTGGATTGATAGCTCATCATTAATGTACAGGATGAAAATGCCGTCAACCATTTTGAACGCAGGTTATATCGACTTTACCGGCAAGGCTACACCTGAAGATGAAGCTTACCTGGCATCGCAAAAAAAACAACAGCTAAATGTGATAAAAAAAGTACAGGCGCAGCCGGATTGGGACCGGTTTTTAAAAGATATTCCGCCAAATACAACGCCTACGCAAATAGCACAATTTATGCTGGAGCCAAAGCTGGATAAAACAGTTACTGACGAGGTGGCAAACTCAACCGATTTAAAAACGACAATTATTCAGATAGTATCAACACCGGAGTATCAGCTTTGCTGATTTGGTTAATGAGTGAATTAGCGATTGAGTGAATGAAAAAGATTAAATGTTTAATTATATATGAATAAATGAACGGAAATGATGAGCGTGCAAATCACTCACTCACACATCCACTCATTCAATAATTAAAAAATGGAACGCAGAGATTTTTTAAAGAAAACAGCATTGGCATCGGGAGTTTTTATGGTGCCGAGCTTTTTGAAACCGTTTGAGGCCTTGGCTATGGGTGATATTACCGGGTATAAAAATTTGGTGATCATTCAATTATCAGGCGGTAATGACGGACTAAATACAGTTATTCCTTATGGTAATGATATTTATTATCAAAAGCGTAAAACCATAGCTATTAATAAGCCAGAAATAATTACGCTCAACGATATGCAGGGGCTTAATCCTAACTTGTCTGCGTTGAAAGAGATCTATGACCAGGGATGGATGAGTATTATCAACTCTGTAGGTTACCCAAATCCCGACAGGTCGCACTTCCGTTCGATGGACATTTGGCAAACAGGCAGCGACGCCAACCAGTTTTTAAGCACGGGATGGATAGGTCGTTACCTTGATTCGAATTGTCAAACGTGTAAAAATCCTTATACTGCCATCGAAGTTGATGATACATTATCATTGGCAATGAAAGGAGTAACAGAGAAAGGTATTGCCGTGCAGGATCCTAATAAATTGTTCCAAACCACACGCGAGCCATTTTTTAAAGACCTGGTGAATGATCACGGTACTACTAATTTAAATGAAGACAATTTGGGCTACCTGTATAAAACGATGATAGAAACCTATTCATCGGCAGATTATATTCAGAAAACATCAAAAACATATAACGTTACGGCTCAATACCCGGCTACAGGTTTGGGCAACCAATTGAAAACGGTATCTAAATTTATTAACTCGGGTTTACAGACGCGCATTTACTATGTATCGTTAAGCGGATTTGATACACATGTTGGTCAGCAGGCACAACAAGGGCGCCAGTTAAAAATATATGGCGACGCGGTTGCTGCTTTTGTTAAAGACTTGAAGGCAACCAATAAACTTGATGATACGATGATTATGACCTTCTCGGAATTTGGCCGCCGTGTTGAACAAAATGCAAGTAACGGAACGGATCATGGTACAGCCAACAACGTGTTCTTATTTGGTGGAAAGCTTAAAAAACAAGGCATATTTAATGATGCCCCCGGTTTAACAACGTTAGATAACGGCGACTTGAAATACCAGGTTGACTTCAGGGATATTTATGCAACGTTATTAGATAAATGGCTGGATGTAAGTAACAGCCAGGTGCTAAATAAAAGCTTTGCCGGGCTTGACCTGATAAATGTGTAATCTATAACATTACAATCCCGAATAATAATCATACCCCTGCTCGGCCCAGTAGTCGCGCGGGCGGGCGTTACTGAACGTGATCGAGCCAATCCGTTTCAGGTTTTTGATACCGTATTTAACCGGGATAATTAACCGCAAAGGTTGACCATGTTTGCCGGGTAGCAGTTGATTATTAACTTCATAAGCCAACAAGGTTTGCGGGTGAATGGCACTTGGCATATCGATACCTACATAATATTTTTTGTCGGGCGTTTCCATGCCTACATAATCCAGCTTTGCCTCGTCGCCCAATTTAAAGTGGTTCATAAAATCAATAAACCGTACGCCGCCCCAATGTGATATTTGATCCCACCCTTCAACGCATTTAAAATCGTAAATAATTTCTGTTTTTGGTAAGGCCCTTAACTCATCTAAAGTAACTTCCAATAGCTCGCCCGATTTTTTATGTACCTGCAATTTCCAGCTTTCGGGCGATAATTTTCCTTCGCTGCCAATGTCGCTGTTATGCCTTACTACTTTGGCGGCACGCTCAATTGGGTAGGTTTTAACCAGGTGGTTTTCATTAAAAGCAATCCTTCTGAAAAATAACTCGGTTTTATTAAGGGCCCGGCGCAGGGGCAGGTGTGCACCGGCCGTTATGCCCGCAGTTTCT
>Ga0207153_1161_pt1 | contig 13495 bp, 8 predicted proteins | sample Alteio_BWMinHeat_27_FD_153580 | JGI IMG/M metagenome (GOLD analysis project Ga0207153, IMG submission 153580) | Enriched cells from forest soil in Barre Woods Harvard Forest LTER site, Petersham, Massachusetts, United States -... | ecosystem: Environmental > Terrestrial > Soil > Temperate forest >...
TAACCATTAGCTTTCAATCAATAAAGGCAGCAATGGTAAACCCGGTTAAAAGTTTACGTAGCGAGTGATCAGTTGGCAGTTTGCAGTTATAACTAACATAACACCAATAAACTAATGAACAATTGAACTAATAAACCAACCTCATGATAAAAAACTATTTTAAAACCGCATGGCGTAACTTAACGCAAAACAAGGTTACTTCATTTATTAGCATAGCAGGCCTTGCCGTTGGCATTGGCTGTTTTTTGCTGCTATCTACCTACTTGCTAAACGAATTGCGTTATGACCGTTTTAATGTTAATGCCGATAGGATAGTACGGTTGATACAAAACTCTCATTCGTCTACAGATAACGAAGATAAAAGCATTGCCGTAACCCCTACCGGTCCGGTGCCTGTTTTTAAACAGGAGTTTTCGGAGATTGCCGATGGCGCACGCATATATAATTATACCGATGGCAGGCCGGCAGCCGTACAATACGGCGATAAGCTTTTTAATGAGCGCGGCATGCTATTAGCCGACGAGTCGTTTTTTAAAATATTCAGTTTTAAATTTTTGGAAGGTAATCCCGCTACCTCTTTGAGCCGGGTTGAATCGATAGTTATAACCCAATCAATAGCTAAAAAATACTTTGGTAATGAAGACCCAATGGGCAAGGTTTTAAAAGTAAACACCAAGCGCAATATGCTGGTAACCGGCGTTATTGAGGATGTGCCTGCATACTCGCAACTAAAATTTGATATGATGGGTACCTATGCCATGCTCGACCGCTCAAAAACCAGGCAATGGGATTCGTCTAATGATTATTCGTATTTCCTGCTAAAAGCGGGTACTAATCAACAAGCGCTTGAAAAAAGCATTAACGCTTACATAGACAATTTAAACAAGGCTGATCAGCATAGCGGTTATAGATCATGGTTCACCTTAGAGCCGCTTACCAAAACACATTTATACTCAAAAGCCGGTGACAATTTGGAGCCGACAGGCAATATTAAATATATCTATATCCTTGGGTCTATTGCAGTGATATTATTGTTACTGGCTTGTATTAACTTCCTTAACCTGGTCACCGCTAAATCAATTGAGCGGGCTCATGAAATTGGCGTGCGCAAGGTAATGGGTGCTTTACGAGGGCAGCTGTTTGTTCAATTTATTACCGAGGCAGGTATTATCACCTTCGCCTCATTAATTGGTGGTGTATTATTAGCCTGGGCATGTTTTCCCGGATTTAGCAACTTTACAGGAAGCCACTTAGGTTTCCATATTTGGAACATTTCATGGCTGGTTACCGCCTTGTTAGCGTTATTTGTAGCCGTTACATTAATTGCAGGGACTTACCCGTCATTATACCTTTCGGCATTTAAACCTATTGTTACCTTAAAAGGCAGGGCTACCGGTGGTTCGGGTGGCAGCCTGCTACGTAAATCGCTGGTGGTTTTCCAGTTCTCGGTTTCGGTGTTTTTTATTATCAGTACTATTATTGCCGGCCGGCAACTTCAATTTATACAAAACTTAGATACCGGCATTAACCGCGACCAGGTAATGGTGCTGGATATTGGCGGAATGAGTTTTGATAAAATAAAAGCATTTAAAGACCAACTGATGCAGCAGGCAGGCATTAAAGATGTCAGCGCATCGTATGATTCGCCGGTAAATGTACGTGGCGGCTATGCCATCAATGCCGCCGATGGCAAGCCCGGTAAACTGGTTATTCCCATTACTGCAATACCGGTAGAAAGAAACTTTGTAAATGCCCTTGGCATAAAAATTATTGCCGGGCATAACTTTACACTGGCAGATGAGAAACAGATTTTAGATACCAGTTTTACAAAACGTAAATACAGCTTTATTATTAATATGGCTGCTGCAAAAGCACTTGGCTACACCGCCGACAATGCCATTGGTAAGCGGATAACTATGGCCAATCGCATTGGCGAGATCCGTGCGGTAACGCCCGATTTTAATTTTGTATCGCTGCATAAAGAGGTTGGTCCGATAGTGCTGTTCCCGGAGTATGATTATTTTGGTAAGCTGCTTATCAAAACGTCCGGAACAGATATGGCGGGGAATGTTGCCGGGGTACAAAAAGTATGGAAATCATTTTATCCCAATGTTCCTTTTGAATCGCATTTCCTGGACCAGGAATACGAAGAACTATATAAAACCGAACAGCGCACCGGCGGCATTTTAACTGTATTTACTATGGTTACTATTTTCATATCATGCCTTGGTTTGTTTGGCCTCGCCGTCTTCAGCACCAGGCAGCGGGTACGGGAAGTAGGCATCCGCAAGGTATTAGGGGCCGGCGTGTTAAATATAGTTGGTTTAATTTCTTCCGATTTTTTAAAGCTGGTATTGCTGTCTGTAGTGATAGCATCGCCGGTTGCTTACCTGGTAATGAATAAATGGTTGCAGGATTTTGTTTATCGCGCCAATATACAATGGTGGGTATTTGTATTATCCGGTGGACTGGCGGTCTTAATTGCATTTTTAACAGTAAGTTACCAGTCTGTTAGGGCAGCAATGGCCAACCCTGTGAAAAGCTTAAAAAGCGAATAATAAGTTGGCAGTTTTAAGTTGACAGTTTGCAGTTATAATTTAAATTGAATGAATATGATATTAAACTATTTTAAGATTGCTTGGCGTACGCTGTGGAACCACAAAGCATACTCGCTCATTAATATCATTGGCTTAAGCATTGGCCTCACCGCCTGTTTAATAGTAGCTACTGTTGTTATAGATGAGCTTTCTTATGACAGGCAATGGAGCAAAGGTGACGATCTGTATCGCGTACTTTCTGCAGGTGGAGAGGTAAAAGGTGAGGAATATCAGCCTGTTGCTTTTTCCGGATTTGCGTCGTCGTTAAAAAAAGATTTTCCGGAGGTTGAAGATTATTCACGTATTTCTATCAGCAAGCAACGCTTGCAGTTAGGTAAAAGCCCGGAAGGTGTATCTTTTATGGATATGGGATGTGAATCATCGATATGGAACATGCTCGACTTAAAGATCATTAGCGGTAATCCCAAAAAACACGTTGATGGATATATCAATATAGTTATTTCTGAAAAGGTTAAAAAACAATACTTCCCGCACGAAAATCCGGTAGGAAAAGTGATCCTGACAATATCTGATTATGGTGAAAAACCTAAACCTGCTTTAATAACAGGAGTAATTGCAGATATACCTCAAAATACACATCTCCGTGCTGATATACTTAATATTGCCAACTTTCATAAATATGACGGGCTGCCAAAGAAAGATGAAGGTTATTTTTTTATGCCGCAATATGTTCTGTTAAAACACGGAACATCTGCTACTGCGTTTACAGATAAGGTACAACGATGGTATGCTAAACAACCCTACAGCAAAGACATAAAATATTCGTTCCGTTTTCAACCTATTAAAGATGTGTACCTGCGTTCGGATTTTGCCGGCGTGCAGGACATACATGGCAGCATACGCAATGTTTACATTTTTTCGGGGGTGGCAATTTTGCTTTTATTAATAGCCTGCATCAATTTTATAAACTTAACTATTTCAAGAATTTTCAACCGGTCGAAAGAAACGGGCATACGTAAGGTATTAGGAGCAAACAAAACGCAGCTAATAATTCGTTTTCTTTCCGAATCATTAATATTCTTTATTATTTCATTTATCCTGGCTGTTATACTATACCCCCTGTTTTTAACCCCGGTTGAAACTTACATGGGGCATCCGTTAACCCTTAATTTATATCACTCAAGTTTTTTGGCAGTTACTATTGCAGCTGTGCTTTTGGTAAGCTTGCTTACCGGGCTTTACCCTGCCTGGTTTTTATCTCGGCCACAGCCTATAGTTATTATGCGCAACAAAACAGCCTCAAGCTTTCAGCTCAACGTGTTAAAAAAAGGGTTAGTTGTGGGCCAGTTTGTTATATCTGTTTCCATTATCATCGTCGCACTTGTAGTTCATAATCAGCTAAGTTTTATAAGTAATAAAGATTTGGGCTTTAACAAAAACAACCTGCTCAATATCCCTTATACCAATTGGGGGGCACATGGTCAGGCATTTAAACAACAGGTTAAGCAATTCACCGGTGTCGAAAATGCAAGCATAAGTGCATGGTATCCTACCTCAGGGAAAGGCGATATGTCTATGTTGGTTCAACTTCCCGGCCAAAAAGAGTTGGTGAACGTTAATTACATTGAGGGTGACGCTGATCTATCGGCCACATTAGGGCTAAAGTTAAAGAATGGACGGATGTTAGATCCAATGTTAAGCAGTGATGCAATGGACCATGATTCATCAATGAACGGAAAAAGCGCACAAACAAAGGCATTGATAAACGCGCAGCCTTATTTGTTAAGCAACTATACAGCCGGTGTTTTTAATGCTAAAATAAATACACCGGTTGAAAAGGTCGCCGGTATTCCTGTAGGCATATTGGCGGATTTCAATAGCGAATCGTTACACTCAAAAATTTCACCGACAATTATAAGAGCGTTAACCAACATGAGCTACGGCAGCATGTTGATACGTGTAAAACCTGGCTATGAAAAACAGGTTTTAGGCAAATTAAATACAGCCTACAAAAGTTTTTACCCCGATAAGCCGTTTAGCTACGCCTGGGTAAATGAATTGGTAGACCAGCAATACCAAACCGAATACAAATTACAACAACTGTTTACCTGTTTTAGCGCGTTAATCATCTTTTTAGCATGCCTTGGCCTTTTTGGTTTGGTGAGCTTTAGCACAGAGCAACGGGTAAAGGAAATTGGTATCCGGAAGGTTTTAGGCGCAAACGTAACTGACATTGTCGCGCTCATTTCCAGGGAATATATAGGGTTAGTTACTATTGCTGTATTAGTGGCATCGCCTATTGCCTGGTATGCAATGAGCAAATGGCTGCAAGATTTTGCCTACCGCATTAATATACAATGGTGGGTGTTTGTTGTAACAGGTGTAACGGCCTTGTTAATAGCATTGATCACGGTTAGTTTCCAGTCTGTAAAAGCTGCGCTGGCTAACCCCGTAAAGAGTTTGCGGAGCGAATAGTGAGTTAGCAATTTTGAGTTAACGGTTTGCAGTATTAAATTTGGGTGACTATGTTCAGAAACTACCTAAAAATTGCCTGGCGCAATATTACCACTCGTAAGTTTTATACTTTTTTAAATATCAGTGGGCTGGCTATTGCTATTAGCTGCTGCATATTTATTTACCTGTACACCAGCTACAATTTAAGTTTCGATACTTATCATAAGCAATCAAAAAACATTTTCAGGTTGGTTTATAACCTAAAGCTGGATAAAATGCTTTATGATAAGGGTAGCTCATATGCCACCTATATGGGCCTTAAAACCGAGGTTCCCCAGGTACAACAAGCGGCATTTTCTACAGACAGGCAAACATTAATTATTAATGTAGATCCGCATAAACGATTCAAGGAAGAAAACAATATTTCGTTCACTAATGCCGATTGGTTTAAACTATTCAGCTTTCAATTTATTGCCGGCAGCGCAAACGGACTTAACGTTATAGATAATGCCGTATTGCGTGAAAATATAGCCAGGAAGTATTTTGGCGATGCCAACCCTATAGGCAAAGTATTAACTATTAACAACCGGCAGATAAAGGTAATTGGCGTAATAGCTGATGCACCTTACAATACCGACCTGAAATCGGAGATCTACCTGTCGTTCAATTCCTTGAGGCCATTGGTTCCAATATATGCGGATAAGTATTTTTTAACTGATATGGGTAACCTGTCGTCGAAGAACAGCACGTTTGTATTATTGAATGATGCCGGTCAAAAAGAGGCAGTTGAAAAAGGAATTATCGGCCTGGCTAAAAGGCATAATTTTGGCCAGGCGCTGGCGTATTATAGTTTTAAACTTTTACCATTAAGCGAAGTGCATTTTGACACACGTTATGAAGGCGTAGTTCAAAAATCTTTATTATGGAACCTGGCTACCATCGGTTTGCTCATTATCAGCATAGCAGTATTCAATTATATTAACCTAACTGTTGCGCAGCAAACCCGCCGCGCGGCCGAAATTGCTACACGTAAAGTATTGGGCGGTTCGGCAAAGCAACTATTTATGCAGTTTATTACCGAGTCGCTGCTTACATCGTTTATTGCAGCAATTGCCGCATTTATATTAGTGCAGCTATTATTGCCGGTGGCCAATTTGTATTTATTTGGTAACGAACCGGTGCATGTTATTTCTTATTTAAATTTGAGCCTGTTTGTAGGCCTGGTAATGCTGTTGGTAACTATTGGCACCGGCGTTTACCCTGCATGGATATTAAGCAGGATAAGCATAGCACAAGCCTTAAAAACCCACTCGGTAAATTTATCGGCAGGCTTGGGGCGAAGGATCATGGTTGTATTCCAAAATACGGTAACCCAATCATTAATGGTATGTACGCTCATTATTGTTTTACAGGTGCATTACCTAAAAAATACCGATGTAGGGTTTAACCGCAAAGCTGTGATAACTATCCCGGTCGGTAAATTATCCGATTCTCAAAAAGAGCAGTTAAACAATAGCTTAAAAAGTATCCCGGCGGTGCAATCATTTAGTATTTGTTATCAACCGCCATCGGTAGATACGAGGCAAAGCGCCACCGTTCAATATAATAACAAAACTAAATGGGAAGCATGGCCCGCGCTGTTTGCCATTGCCGATTCGGCCTATTGCCAAACATTCGGATTGAAAATTACCGCCGGTCGCAACATCCGTAACAGGCAGCCAAAACCCGAATTTTTGGTAAATGAAACGATGGCGTCTATGTTAGAAAAAGACCCGACAAATGTTTTGGGTAAAACACTGTCAGCGGGGGATACAAAGGGCACCATTGTGGGTGTGGTTAAGGATTTTAATGTAAAATCATTGATCAAGCCAATTGAGCCGGCAGTTTTATTGGAGGATAAAGAACATCAAACCAACCTGGCGATAAAACTTTCCGGCGATCATAGCTCTGCCGCTATCAGCGCTATTCAACAGCAATATCAACGCATTCTGCCCGACCAGCTTTTCAGCTATCAATTTGTTGACGAGCAATTAGCTAACCTATACAACGGTGAAAGCATACAGCAAAAATTGATACTGGTTGCCGCCTCGGTTGCCATATTCATCAGTTCGTTAGGTTTGCTTGGCCTGGTATCGTTGATCGCGCTGCAGCGCACGAAAGAGATCGGTATCCGAAAAGTTTTGGGTGCTACCGTAAGCCAGATCAGCCTGATGTTATCTAATGACTTCCTGAAAATGGTGTTACTGGCGTTCATTATTGCATCGCCCCTATCCTGGTGGATAATGAGTAAATGGCTGCAAGGCTTTGCCTATCGTATTGATATCAGCTGGTGGATATTTGTTTCAGCAGGTGGCCTGGCTATAATTGTTGCGATACTAACCGTCAGCTTTCAATCTGTCAAAGCGGCGGTGGCTAACCCGGTGAAGAGTTTGAGGAGCGAGTGACCCGTTGGCAGTTTTCAGTTAACAGCTTGCAACCTGCACTTAACTGCAAACTGCTTACTGAAAACTGCCAACTGAAAACTGATATGTATCATAACCGTACACTTCCGTACATTAGCGAACGCTTTTATCAAGCACAATTTTATATAATGCACTGAATAAAAGCACTTTATAACTTTGGTATATTATTCATGCTAAACAAATCAAATCACTGATATATAATCAGCTTTAATTATGCTATCATTAAAAAACGTTTCTAAATACTACCAGGCAGGCGGCAACAAAATTACCGTGCTTAACAATATTAATTTAGATATTAACCAGGGCGAATTTGTTTCTATAATGGGCCCGTCAGGTTCGGGAAAATCAACCTTGCTTAATATCATAGGTATGTTGGACCAGCCATCTGATGGGTATCATTACTTTATGGATCAGGCGGTTCATCAATTAAAAGAAAAACAACGCTCGGCTTTGTACAAACAATACATTGGTTTTGTGTTCCAGGCGTACCATTTGATAGATGAGCTAACCGTTTATGAAAACATTGAAACGCCGTTAATTTACCAGGACATTAAAGGCAGCGAACGCAAAGCATTAGTAGCCGATACATTGGACCGTTTTAATATTGTTGGTAAAAAAGATCTGTTCCCTGCGCAGCTTTCTGGTGGGCAACAACAGTTGGTGGGTATCGCCCGTGCTTTGATAGCCAAACCTAAGCTATTATTAGCTGATGAACCTACCGGCAACCTAAACTCGAAACAGGGCGAAGAAATAATGGAGCTTTTTAAAAAGCTGAACAAAGAAGACGGTGTAACCATTATACAGGTTACCCACAGTGAAAAAAACGCCGCGTACGGCAGCCATATTATTGACCTGCTTGACGGCAAGATCAATTCAACAAAAACTACCTGAGTACAAATTTTATGATCCGATTTTTGAAATACTTATTTACAGTCCTTTTTATTATTGTTACTTGCCTGGCAAAGGCGCAGCAAGGTAATTTGTACACGTTGCAGCAATGCCTTGATATTGCCATTAACAATAACCTGAATGTTAAACAAACAGGGCTTACCATGTTTACAGACAGCATTGCCTATAAACAAAGCAAGGAAAACATTATACCCTACTTAACAGGCGGTGCAGCACGTGTGCTTAACCAGGGCCGTGGCGTAAACCCTATTACCAATACTTATATCAGCCAGTCATTTACCAATGATAGCTATGGCTTAAATGCAGGTGTTACTTTGTTTAACGGGCTGGCACTGCAAAATAATATTAAACAGGCATCATTATCATACCAGGCCGGTAAAATGGATCTGCAATCGGCTAAAGACCAGGTGACCGTTAATATCATAACCAACTATTTATCCATCCTTGATGCACAGGAAACCCTGGCGCAAACAAAAAGCGCGCTGGCAGTTTCTAAAGAAACGTTAGACAGGCTGGAGATACTGGAAAAGCAGGGCAATAACAAAGCTGCTTCAGATATTTATGATCAGCGTGGCTTATATGCCAATAACCAGGTAAGTGTAGTTACTGCTCAGAATTCGTTAAATGCCGCAAAGCTTAGCTTGTTCCAGCTAATGAATATTTCATGTAACCCTTCGGCCGAGTTCCAGTCGTTAAGCCCGGCAGAGTTGTTAGGCGAATACGGCATTAGCCCGGACGAAGTTTATGCCACTGCACTGCAACAACTGCCTGTTGTAAAATCGGCAATGTTAAAACGCCAGAGTGCTGAAAAATATTTAAAGGCCGAAAAAGGATTATTATATCCTACGCTGAGTTTAGGTGGCGGATTAAATACCAACTATTCAAGTGCAAGTAGCCAGGCTTATTTCGATCAGTTTAAAAATAACTACGCCACTGACCTGGCGTTAAATTTGAGTATCCCGATCTTTACCAATCACGTAAGAAAAAACAATGTTGCCCTTGCTAAAATAAGCTTGCTGAATACCCAATATGTGGAAGAGAACATTAAAATTGTATTAAAACAAAACGTTGAACAGGCATACTACAACATGACTTCGGCCTATAAGCGCTACCAGGCGCTCCAGGACGCTGTTAAAGCTTATACCGAAAGCTTCCGTATCTCGAAGATCCGCTTTGACTCGGGCGTGTTAACTTCTGTTGATTATACTATTTCAAAAAATCAAATGGACGCAGCAAACCTGAACCTGATAAGCGCACGATACGATTACTTTATTTACAGCAAGGTTTTGGATTACTACCAGGGAAAATTATCTTTATAGATAACTTTACTACTAAATCCTTAACACATGCCGGAAGTATCACTAATCATAGCTCAAATTTTACTTTCAATAGTAATCGTTACTTTTTCAGCTTTAATATTGAGGGCCATTTTAATGATGCCGACAATTGTGAGAAACTTAGAAGCGCAGACGGAATTACTGGCTGAAATAGCTAAAAATCAGCAGGCTTTGTTAAATAACAAAAACGATCCAAAAAACGATTAAAATCTAATTGATCATTAGCTGCGCTTGATCTCTACCCTTCTGTTTAAAGCCTTGCCTTTTTCGGTGGTATTATCAGCAACAGGGTTGCGTTCGCCATTCCCTTTTGTTGATAGCCTGTCGGCATCAATACCGGAATTGATCAGGTAAACCTTAACTGAATTTGCGCGTTCTTCAGATAGCGTCATGTTGTGTTGATCGGTTCCTTCTGCCGATGAATAACCATTCAAAATAAATTTTGCATCGGTACCCTTCTTCATTTCCGCAACTATATGGTCCAGTGTTGGGTATGCGCTCGTTTTTAAAATAGGTGAATCAAACTCGAACTGGATATTGCTAAAATTAAAATTTGGCTTTGGCGCTTCAACGGGTGTAATAACAACTTCCTTTACGGGTGCAGGGGTTGATACCGGAGCTTGAGTTGTTGGTGTAGCAGGTTGTACCGGCGTTTCGGTAACGGGAGCGGCAACAACTGCTTTTTTGGCTTTACACGCCGGTAATGATAATGCGGCTACGGCTAAAGTGATAATAACGGAATGAGCTTTTGAAATGTGCATAGTTGAATTGGTTTGTGCAAAATAAACGATTTTAAACTATTTAAATTATCTTGCTTATCATTAAAGTTGAGTCTTCTTATTTTAAACAAATCAGTTTCAGGCTAATATTTTACTTTGATTTTTATCAAAAATGTAACATCCTCATGATATCTCAATAAAAAAATCGGATAAAAGACAAATGATTGTTAAGTTTACGATACAGTATCACTCTGAATTTATATATAATAACGATTAACCTTAAAAATCACTCAAATGAAACAAATTTTACTAACTTTTTGCGTCATGATTGCTTTTTCGTCGTTTACTATTGCCCAAAGGCAAGGTGGTGGCGGTGGTGGTGGCGCCAATGCGGGGCCGGCAACCTCAATTTCGGCAATAACAGCAAACTTTAAAAAGCAGGAAGGCTATTTTAATTTTTACGCGGACGAAAAGACCGGGAAGGTGTACCTGGAGATAGATAAGTTCGATAAGGATTTTTTATACTTCGCATCGCTGGTTGATGGCGTAGGCAATGGCGGCCCCGAACGCGGACAAGCTACCAACTTCATTGTTAAATTTGAAAAAGTTGGGCCAAAAATATTTATGGTTCAAAACAATGAATATTACCGCGCGGTTAATGGCAACGCAGATGAAGTAAAAGACGTTGAGAACGCTTTTGCAAAATCAGTAATATTTGGTTTCGCGCCGGTAGCTGTTGAAGGCGACAAAGCTTTGGTTGATTTCACTCCATTCCTGTTACGTGATGGTTTACATATTGGCGATGCTTTAGGCTCGGGCCGTGGTAACCCGGGCAGTGCTCAGGCGGCCGGCGGTGCGCGTGGAGCACGCGGCGGTGCCGGAGGTGGCGCGGCTGGCGGCGGTTATCGTATAGATGAAACACGCTCGGCTTTGTATATGCCTAATACTAAAAACTTCCCTAAAAACAGCGAGTTTGAAGCTATGATCACTTTCGCTAACGCGAATGGCGGCGGTGGCCGTGGCGGTCGTGGTGGCGGTGTTGCTCCAGACCCAAGCGCAGTTACGGTAAATATACACCAGGCATTGATCGAATTGCCCGATAACAATTACAAACCCCGCAAATTCGATCCGCGCTCGGGCTTTAACAACTTCCAGTACATGGATTTTGCTACACCTATGACAGAGCCTTTGGTAAAGAAATTTATTGAACGCCATCGCCTCGTTAAAAAAGACCCAAATGCAGCCGTAAGCGAGGCTGTTGAACCAATAGTATATTATATTGACCGTGGCGCGCAGCCTATTATCAAAAAAGCTTTAATAGAAGGCGGCTCATGGTGGAACCAGGCTTTTGAAGCTGCAGGTTTTAAAAATGCTTTCCAGGTAAAAGAATTACCTGAAGGCGCCGATCCAATGGACATTCGTTATAATATGGTGAACTGGGTAAACCGTTCTGGTACGCCGCAACGCGCGTTTTCTTACGGCTCCTCTTATGCCGATCCGCGTACCGGCGAGATCATTAAAGGCGTAGTGACGTTAGGTTCTGACCGTCACCGCGAGGATTACCTGATAGCTGAAGGTTTGCTGCAACCTTACGAAGATGGCAAGCCCGTTAATCCAAAAATGGAAGAAATGGCACTGGCCCGTATCCGCCAGCTATCTGCACACGAAATTGGCCATACTTTAGGCTTAACTCACAACTTTGCTGCAAGCCCTAAAGAGCGTGCCTCAGTAATGGATTATCCTTTCCCAAGGTTTAGCTTGAAAGCCGATGGCACTATTGACCTTTCTGATGTTTATGCAAAAGGTATTGGTACCTGGGATAAACGTGCTATAATATGGGGCTATTCTGATTTCCCGAAAGGAACTGACGAGAACGCCGCGTTAGATAAAATAATGAAAGAAACCCTTAAACAAGGCTTTAAATATATTCCTGATGTTGGCGGCGGCGCACACCCTATGTCAAATCAATGGGATGATGGTGCAAACCCTATCGATCAGTTGAATAAATTGATGGCCGTAAGGAAACACGTATTGGATAATTTCTCTGAAAAAGCTATCCGCCAGGATGCGCCGATGGCTACTTTAGAGGAAGTATTGGTACCGATGTATTTACTGCATCGCTATCAACTGGAAGCTACTGTAAAATCAATAGGTGGTTTATATTTTACGCATGCTGTAAAAAATGATGGACAGGAGCCAACCAAAATGGTTGACCCGGCAGAGCAATGGCGCGCATTTGATGCCATGATGAGCACCATTACGCCTGATGCATTGGCTTTACCGGAGGCTTTAATCGCTAAAATTCCGCCGCGCCCTTCAGGTTATCCATCAGGAGTTGAAACTTTTGGCGGGCATACCGGCCCAACGTTCGACCCTATTGCCGCTGCCGAAACAGCTGCGGGTACTACAATAGGCTACATGCTTGACCCTGCCCGTGCCGCACGTTTAATTGAATATAATGCACGCGACAGCAAACAACCAAGCTTTTTTGCCGTGGTTGACAAAATGCTTGATCAAACCTGGAAAGCCCCGGTACAACCAGGCTACAAAGGAGAAATGCAGATACTGGTTAACAACCTGACACTTAAATACCTGTTGATATTAGCCGCTGATACCCGCACCGCCGAAAACGTGCGAGGCGAAGCATTATATGAGATACATGGATTAAAAGAGTGGATGGCCGGCAAAATGGCTGCAGCTGATGCCAAACAAAAATCATCGCTTTATTTTGGCCTGTCACAAATTGAGGAGTTTGAAAAAACACCTGATAAGTTCCAGCCAGATCCGGCTTTAGAAATGCCGCCGGGCGCGCCAATAGGTATGGCCGACAGGATGTTCGAGATCATCAATAATTACTAAAACTATTATTAAGGCCTTTCGGAAACGGGAGGCCTTTTTTTATGACTCATACTTTAGTATTCAGCGCCTTCAAATCCTTGTTGATCTGTTTCCTTTCCGCCGAAGTTTTCGCCAGTTTCAGCGCGTTGTTTAAATGTGAAATAGCTTTTTCTTTATCAATCCCTCTATACAGATGTCCCAATAACACATGGTATAAA
>Ga0207153_1162_pt1 | contig 13376 bp, 13 predicted proteins | sample Alteio_BWMinHeat_27_FD_153580 | JGI IMG/M metagenome (GOLD analysis project Ga0207153, IMG submission 153580) | Enriched cells from forest soil in Barre Woods Harvard Forest LTER site, Petersham, Massachusetts, United States -... | ecosystem: Environmental > Terrestrial > Soil > Temperate forest >...
ATGGAATGCGGACGGCCCAGGAGGCGGTCCATAGCAATCTGGAGCACTCTCGCTCGATCTACAACTTCGTGCTCGACGTGTGTGTCAAACTCGGTGCGTCACGAGAGGAACTGGTGCCGTTCGAGAAGTACGCGGCTGCCGCCGCAAGCCTTTCGCGTCCGGCATCGGCCGCGCGCGCGTTGAACAACGGGCTCCGAATATCGAGCGCGCTGACAAGCTCGTTCAGCTCGCCGCGAAACAAAAGGACATGAGTCATCCGGTCCTTGACGAGATCGTCGCTCTCGTCGACCGAAGGCTCGAAGCCAACCGAAAGGCGAAGGCCTCAACGGCCTGACGTCAGCGAACCCAACCATGCCAAAGATCTCGCGGCGATACGCTCATTTTCTGTACGGCGCCATTCAGTCCGGCATCACGTCCGGGGTGGCGTCTGCCGTCGCGAGCTTCCGCTTTCTTTCGGAGGGGGTGTTCCTCATGAATTGGCTGGCTGCAGTCCTGGCTGACATCGTGGGCACTGATGGTTCCAATCGTTCTGTTTGCTGCCCCCATCATTCAGCGACTGACGCGTTCAATGACACACGACGAGGCGTAAGCCGGTCTCGTCGCTCCTCAAGTGCGCCAAACCAAGGGCGTACACTCGGCAGCCGTTCATTGCTGTTTCGGGCGCTTACCGTCGATATTGGACTAGATGAAACGGCTGTCCTTGTCGGAAACTCAATCTTGCTGGCAACTGATATCGAATCGGGCGATGCTCCTGCCTTATGCGAGAGGTTTGTAGCCTAATTTGGTTGGATCGATACCTACTTTGGAGTTCACTTCGGTCGTCACGCATCTTTAACATTGACGCTTGCGGAACGCGAGGTGATTTCCAGAGGCGTTACCGCACGTCGATCGGCCCGGTCTATCGCCAAACTGCTTGGCCGCTCGCCCTCGACGGTGAGCCGTGAAATGAGCCGCAATGGCGGCTGTGATCGCTACCGGGCGACAGTTGCGGACGAGAATGCCTGGGCACGATCGGGTCGTCCAAAATGTTGTAAATTGGCGATCAATTCGCGGCTTCGGCAGGCCGTGGCAGGGAAGCTCAGATTGGATTGGTCACCCGAGCAGATAGCCGGTTGGCTGAAGAGAACGCATCCTGAAGACGAGTATAATCAGGTGTCACACGAGACCATCTATCGCAGCCTGTTTGTCCAAGCGCGCGGCGTGCTCAAGAAAGAGCTGCTTCGCCATCTTCGATCGAAGCGCTCGATGCGTCGCTCCAGACCGGTTGATCCGAATGGCGATAGACGGGGACATATGAAGGATGCCGTCTCAATCCGTCAGCGACCGGCTGCGGTTGAAGATCGGGCGGTGCCTGGCCATTGGGAGGGCGATCTGCTGTCCGGGCCGAACAACACCTACATCGCGACCTTGGTCGAGCGTCAAACGCGTTACGTGATGTTGGCCAAGGTGGCAGGCAAGGACACCCGGACGGTAGTCAACGCGCTCATCAAGCAGACGAAGAAGCTACCAAAAGAGCTGTACAAGTCCCTGACCTGGGACCGGGGCAAGGAACTGACGGATCACCGGCGCTTTACGATGGCGGCCAACATCGATGTCTATTTTTGCGACCCGCAAAGCCCGTGGCAGCGCGGGTCGAACGAGAATACCAATGGCCTGCTGAGACAGTACTTTCCAAAGGGCACCGACTTGTCGGTGCATTCGCAAGCCCATCTGAACAAAGTGGCTCGTCAGCTAAACGAACGACCACGTGAGACCTTGCAATTTGAAACGCCAGCAGAGAGATTTAATGCCTGTGTTGCGTCGACCGGTTGAGCCGGCAGATCAGAAGCGGACATGGATTATCCGCAGACAGTCCCAGCGGGTGTTTACTTTCCCCTCCGGCATCCCCACACACTGTCTATGATCACATGGACAAAGACCTTCACGCGCGAACCGCCAAAAACTAAGGCCCAGCTTCGCGAGATGCTGACCGAGGCCGTCCGCAACACGCAACCCGAGCCGAAGCGCTCGCCGAAGGCCAACAAAGATCGCGGCTAACGCGGCCTGCGTCACATTTTTTCAATTAATTGTGCACATCGTCTGCTCCGCGCATTTCATCTCGCCTTTACAAAAGTGCCTTATGAAGCGCCCATGAGTGATGTGAAACAAAAATTTGATGCATCGACGGTCGCCGTTATGCGGCAGGCGTTGAACGAAGTCGTCAACGATCATCGCTTTTTGATGCGAAAGTCTGTCACGCCGCTTGAAGTGGCGGAGCATATCCTTCAGCAGGCGGCGTTGGGCGTGCGCGACCTTAACCGTCTGAAAAGTTCTGCATTCGAGAAGCTGAGAACCGCTGCCTGAGGCGAGGCGGTCAAATGGTGGTACGGCATCGCACGATGTCCGCTGTTCGGTCGCTACCGGGGTGAACCGGACATTGCCGATGTTGTTCAATTAGTTATTGCACCTTGGTCCCGACCACGGGTTTTTGTCATTGATGGGTTGTGTGGCGGCAAGGTTTCGGCGCCTCATGACAAATCCGGGTTTCGCGACGCGGCGGTTTTACCTTTGCACCTTGCTACCTTGCAGGCGGCGCGCGCGCGTAACATGCTGGTCACAGGCGCGACCCCAACCACCTAATTATTGGCGTTCGTTTTATGCGCAGTGTGAAACACCCCACCCGCTTGTTATATAACAGGTCGCACATCGACCCTTCACGTTGTCGAACAAGCTTTTCTTTCGGCAATCTGCGCAAATTATCGCGGCCATGCGTTACGGATACATGGAGTGCCCGATTCGCACTACGGGTATCTGTAACAACCGGGGTGCCGCTTCGAGATTTGTCTCCGCCGCGATGTCCGCTTTAGCCCTGCCCCGAACAGCGGACAGGGTCCGAAATTACATACAGACGAATCCGAAAAGTGCCCACAAGCGGTCACTCGGCTTCCGCGGCCATTGTGTCGCTCGCCCGCGCAGCTTGCCCTCGGCGAAGCGAACCGATCGAGGGTGGCAGGTAGCCTTTTGGATAGAGCTCAATGCGCGGCACCCTCTGCCGCCGGCGCTTGCCCGCTGCGAAGGCATCGATATCGCGTTCTCCCGACAATAGGAATTTCAGAAAGCTTATGTCTCTGACACGGCAGGTTTGATAAATGCTCAGCAATACCAAATGCTCGGTAAGCCCTGCTTCCTTGACGCTTCGTCCGACATCTTCCCGGTAATCGCTGATGCGCTTGATTGCGTTCTCGGCCAGATTGTTGTTCCACGACACGCCGTCATGTTGCAAGAACGTGAACAGGCGCTCGCGATTGCGCAGTAGACGCTCTTGCAAGGCTTGGGAGGCATCGGATTCGTAGATGCGCTCGCGGAGCGCATCGAAGAATCCCGCCACGGCCCTGGCGTGACTCTTGAGGTACTTGCGCTTGAGGCCATGCTCATCGACTGTGACGACGATTGATCGCAACAGGGCGCCAAACGGCACCGTAATGGACTGAAGCTCCTGGTCGAACGGATTGTCGAGGATTGCGCGATTCATGTCGCGCATCAGGTGGATAAGGCAACGCTGGTGCAAACAAGGGAGCCCGTCGTAGGCCGAATAGAAACCCGAGACCAGCACGCCTTTGAAGTCTTTGAGCATCTTCCGCAGGAAATCCCCCTCGCGTGAACGCCGGAAAATGTAGACGGTGGCGGATTCATTCGCGAACACCCAGACGTACCCGCTGCCGTCCTTCAACTTCACCTCGGTTTCATCGATATGCAGCACCGGCCCTACGATCAGTTGGGTGAGCAGCATATCGTAGGTCTTGCGATATCGGCCGACGAGCAGATGCCGGAAGGTTAAGAACTCCCACCAGTTCACTCGGATACCGAAGACTTCATAGAACAGCGCAGCGAGAGACTTGACTCCGAGCCGATGCGTGATGTGCTGATACGCGAACCAGCTCATGAAACCGTGAAAGTGTCGCGCCAGGCGCTCGTAGCGCTCGGGTGTAAAGCATTGTTCACAACGCGCGCAATGATAGGCAACCGCCCTAAACTCTATCACCTTCCGTCGGATCGCTCCCGGCGTGATGACGAGATCGAAGGCGCGCTTGCGCCTCGTTTGCATTCCCTTCGGCCGCCGCTTCGGGTCGAGGGGCACGATGTGCTTGCTCTTGCAGAAGGGGCAGCGGGTTGCCGTGATTTCCACTCGGTGTGTCGCCCGCAAATCGCGGTTTTGCCAGTTTCGGCGCTGCGTCTTGCGGCGTCGTCGGCTCCGCGCTGGTTTCGTTCGAACGAATACATGGCGTCGCTGGTAGTCAAAATAGGCACGCTTATTCACGAAATCGAAATCGGCATGCGCATACGGCGACCAGGTCGCGCTACGCGCCAGCTTGTCGAGTTGTGCCACGGGCGCTACGCGCGGCATTGCACCGGGTTTGCTCTCGGCGCCGCCAATCGGCGCCTCGCTCAAACAATCACAGACTCCACGCAGAGCGTCGCAGTCCTCGAGATTGTACTGAATCAGCCTAGCTTTCCACGATGCGTCGGTCGTCTTCTCCCAGTTCTTGCGCCAGACGACGCTCTCGATGCCCGAAGCGTCCGGCTCGGTCCAGCGGCAGCCAAGGCAGCCCGCCACCTCCTTGAGGCCGTTCGAATAAGTGGGAAAATAGAAATGCGGGTAGATGACCGTGACCACGTTCGTGAGCGCGGCTAAAACAGCATCAACGAACTTTTTGCGCCGGAATTGGCGCCGCATGCGCGCGATGACAATCCTTTCGTAGTTACCGTAACAGTAGAGCCGCGGGGCGTCATAGCGCCCAACGATGTCGAGAAACCTGGCAAATATTTCGGCTTCGCCTTTCCGGTCATCGGACCACAACGAGTGGCGCTCGACGCGTTCGCCATCGCAAACAACGAGCCCAATCAGATAAATGAAGCCCTCTTCGGGGTCACCCTCGATATCAAGGTAGATCCGCACGGATGCCGTTGGAAGTTTTGGTGTACCGAGCACATAGATAGTTTGGTCGCGAATGGCCAGCGCATGCAGCGCGTGGTCGCGCAACCTGAGCGGTGCATCGGCCCGCTTGCCGCGGCGTCGGGGCCGAAAGGTATGCGCGAGCTGAGTGAGCGTGAGCACACCCTTGCGGGCGTATCGCTTGATCGTTTTTTCGGCGACGCCACGCAGAAGGCTCAGATTGTCCTCCCTGATCGCCTGGTCACGGCAGCGTTCGCGGAACTCACAGATGCGGCAATGGTCATTCAACAGAAGCTTCGGCGGGCCTTCGGCTCGTTGCAAGCGCTCGGCGTCTCGGAGGAGATTTTCCGCAGCCGCTAGGGTCGACCCGAAACGAATGCCCGTCCTCGCGCTGTCGCGCCCAAGATAGACAACCCCGCCGCCGGGAAGCGCCCCCTGAACCCGCGCCAGAAGAACCGCGCGCGCGGCGAGCTGTTGGCGATCGGAAGCGCGAACCCGTCGCGCCGCGCAAAATATCACCGGTTGATATCGGAAGTCTCCGAGAGTTGAGGGGCCATCGGTCTTGCGAAGGGCATCGAAGACGACCGCATGGCGATCATCGTCTAGACGAGCGCTTAGGATAAGCGCAGCTCCTTTGCGAAGATTGGCCACTGACAAATTGAGGTCAGTCGCCACTTCGGTTTCTCTATATTCGCGCCGGATCTTTTCGATTGCTTTGCGCTGCGCGTTGGCGCGCTGCTCGATCAGCAGCTTCTCATAGCCGCATTGGGCCCCTTCCTCGCCGCGCAGCTGAAAATACGCCTTCAACCGGCAGTGCTGCAGCGCATTGATAACGTCGTCGGTGATCCTGCAGGCCATCGCGTACCCCCCTTTGTCACACACCAAAACGGGACGTTTGTTGCACGAGGCAGCGCATTCTATGCCGATCGCGCCCTAAAGGCGAAAGACCGACGACCTGCCGGTGCAGGTCCCGACGAAGGCCGTATTGGCCATCAATCGCGATGACGCGGATGTAGTTGCGTCTTTCCGCAAGCGCCTCATGGAAACCGCGAAGCCATATACCTCAGGGAATGTCTGCTGTGGGGTCATTCGCGGACGTAGTGAGTAATGACCGCGATGTCCGCTTTGCCCTCCATCATCGGACATCGTGCACTGGCACACAGTCATTTGTGATGCAGCTCACATAAGTGGGTTTTTCGGATTAAATTCTGAAATCTTTGCGTATGAATGAGGACTACCGGTCCGCAGCCAAAGCCGGCTAGAGATTTGACCACCCCACCCCCTCTGGTGAGCTTTTAGATTTCTATCCAATTCGGACTAATGAACGCGAATTTAGTTGAGGCAACAAGTATGTCTTCCCATCTTCAGTCCATCCCGACGTCGGCATTTGTCTTCCTCAGGCACGCCAGCGTCTGACAAGGCCCCGTGGCGGACGATTCCGCCATTCCAAGGGAGAATGTCAGGAGAGGACGAGTGATGGTTTTAGCAAGTGCCGCGTTGCGCATCGAGGACACCCGCCGTGCCCATTATTACCCCGTCTATAAGGTCGGAAAATTTTTACGTGATCAAAATTGCGGATGTTAAACTTCACCGTCCCCGCGCCGGCATCCTTGCTCCGCCGCCACATGAATCCCGATGTATTCCGCCCCCGGCATCGACGGTCAATACCGGGTATTTCCTTGCACCGCGAATATTCCCCGCGCTTCACGTTGAAATGCGAAACGCCGACGCAGTAACACAGCTTGCAACACCCGAGAACGAAACTTATTGCGTGGATCGCCGCGCCGGCCTGGCCGTGTCAGATCCGCGGCGGCAGTAACCGACGATGGGGAGCAAGACCGCGGACGAGATTCTAGCGCATCCGCGTTTCGCGGACGCCCGCCGCGCGCATGTCGATGCGCTGGTCGAACTTTTTGCAGGCGACCGCTTCGTCACCCGGATGATGGCCGACGCCGGCGTCATTACCCTGAGAGGATTTCTTGCCGGCTTTCATGCCGCCTATGACGAGAACGACCGCACCACCTGGGCCACGCCCGGACAATTGCAGAAGCTGATCGCGGAACGGGGACTCGCGAGCGCGCGCCGGCTCGACGATCTGATGGCCCGCTTTCGCCAGGCTCGCTACGTCTTGTCAGTGGTGTCTCCGGTCGACAACCGGGTTCGCATCCTGACGCCGACCGAACGGCTGCTCGCGCATGACCGCGCGCATCTCGCCGCCTATCATCGCTTCCTGCACGAGCTCTATCCGGAGCGGGGCTATGACTGGACGCTACGGCAGGATCCCCGCGTGCAGCTCGCGATCAGGAAGGCCGGGTTCTATGCGCTGCCGCAGGCGCTGGCCTTCACGCGGCATGCGCCGATCATGATGTTCCTGGCCCGCGACGCTGGTTATCTGGCGTTCCTGCTGGTGGCACAGGCCGAACTTTCGGACAGCAATCGCCGACCTTCCTTCACGTCGATGTCCGACGATCTGGGCGTATCGCGCACGCATATCCGCAATCTCTTCGTCGAAGCCGAGGACGCGGGCTATGTCCGCCTCGGCTGGAAGCGTAGCCGGCAGGTGGAGATCATGCCGCCGCTGTGGGAGGCCTATGACCGTTTCGTCGCCGACGTGCAGGCCGGTCAGGATGCCATCGCGCAAATCGCGTTCGCAAATCTTCGCGAGGCAGAGGCAATCGAGCCATCTCGAAAGACGGATTCAACGAACGGACCGGATGGTCACTAATCCAGCGACGATCCGCGACTTCCGATCCGCCCGACGGGCGGCTCGGAAGACAGCTTGGGTTCAAAAGCTGAATAGCTCAAGGCGAGCAAATGTTTCTGCTCTTCCCTCTCAACAACGGACGTCAAGAGCAGGGTTACCCGCATGGAACACGCGGGATTCTTCTGGCTGTTCATGGAGGGCACAGCCAGAAAACAGCTCAGGCGGGAGCAGCCGCCACGGCAGCGCCGATAGAAGCAGAAGCTTTCGGCAGTGCCCTGCCGGAACAGCCGGAACGGCTTGCTCGTATCTTCAATTTGACCAACTCCGCAAGTCGGTAAGGACCAGATGCGCGCGCACCAAGCCGCCCCCAATGAAAGCAACACTATCAAGTGGGTTTTTCTTTTTAGAAAAACTGAAGATTTTGCGTACGAACCAGTCCCCACCGGTCCGCAGGCGAAGCCATCTAGAGATTTGACCAGCGCCGGGCGCCCTGAAGCTTTGATGCGGGAAGGTTAGATGACGGACTTAGCCGGCGGCTGCAGACCGAGCGGTCGAACCGCCCTCGGTCTTCACGCTAACCCTGACCTCCATGCCAAGCTCATCCTCGGCGTCACCCCAATAACTGCCAGAGAGGGGTATCGCTTGTTGTGGCGTTCGGGCAACTCCTACACGAATGAGGTCACGATTACCGACTATCCCGTTGGTCGGATCGAATTCTACCCATCCCGATCCCGGCACATAGATCTGGCACCAGGCATGCGTGGAGCCTCCGCCAAGCCGCAGCGGTCCATCCCGCTTTGGTACGTATACGTACCCCGTTACGAACCGGGCGGCGAACCCGAGGGCTCGCGCCGCTTCCATCATCAGCAGCGCAAAGTCTCTGCAAGTGCCCTGTTGCTTCCGGAGGGTTTCGGCCGGCAATTGCGTTCCCCTGGAAATCCGCCGTTTGTATGAGAACCCCTCTGCTATTGCTTCGTTGAGCGTCATCAGGAGCTGCCCAGTCGGACGGCTAGAGTCCTTCTGCAAGAACGTTTTCAGCCACTCCTCTACTTCGACATCTTGCGGATGGTGTCGACGCATATAGGGCCCGAGATCCGGCGATTCATCATCGGAATATGAGAACGGATGCGAGCGCGCATAGTCCTCTATTCTGAAATCGGGAGCATTTTCGGGCGTATGCTCGAGGCGTATGAACGTCTCGAATTCCAAAAATTCGCACTTCTCGCTAAAATCAACCAGCGTCAAACAGTTGCCGAAGACATCGTGGATCCATCTGACCTCAGCAGGTTCGGGAACGACCTCAATACGGCAATCCATTAATCGCTGATCGAAGCTGTCGCGCGGACGAAATAGGAGCTGATGCAGGCCTGGTCTTATCGGCTTCTTGTAGCGATACGTCGTTTTGTGATGGACCGAGAAGACAATCATGGCGGCTGCAGAGACCAGGAGCTCGGGGTGCGACACCGTTAACTGTCGAGCCCGTGAGAATTCGTACTGATTCTATCCTATTTGTAGCGTCAATGAAGCTCCAAAGTTCGATATTTGGTGCTGTCAGTACACCCCATCAGGCAGGAACGAGCCGTTCTCCGCCCGTACTATCCACAGATAATGAACACGTCCTATCACCACTTGGGCGGTGTGGGCTTTTTGTATTTAATTCGAGCTTTGCTGGTATGAACGGTCCGTACCCTTATCACGCCAGAGATTTGACCACCCCCACCCTCATCCGCAAAAGACGACGCTCACGGTAGGACCATTGACGGCAAGCGCCCGAAACAGAAGCGAGAGTCACGTCTGGCGCTCTGAAAGCCAAACTTACAAACCTTACAAGCAAGTGACTTTGTCCGCTTTTTCGAACGAAGGTATCGAGAATAACAGGTCGCACAGCCTTTCGACACCAAATCAGCCAAGACTGCCAAGCCGGACGTGTTTCAAATCAACTCTGGCTTCTCGTTCGACGCATCTTTTGCGGCGGACTCGCTACCCAACTTCTTAAGTGGATCGGTTGCTACAGCGAACTGGGTCCTCAGGAACTCAGACTGTAGACTCATAACTTCATTAATATCCTTGGCTTGCATAAGCTTTCTCGCGTGCTCGAAGGACACTTTTAGATTCTTCTCCGTGATCTCAAGCGTCTGCTTGGCTATATCGGTCATAGGACCCGGGACTAAGGCAACGGATTTGCTAGCTGACTCTATAAATGTCGAGATCGCTCTCTCGGCTTGGTCAACACTCTTCTTCGCGAACTCGCGAACCTGTAGTGGCACTTCCATTTTCATTTTGGGTTTCGTCATGGCGCATCCTCCGAGTTGTCACGATGGTACCATGAATTAGATACTGCGCGTTGGTCGCTGGATTATTTCTGCGCCTCTACGGCGGCCACGAAATGGCGTCGACCGTCAAATGCGTTCCAGGGCTATACCAAGAAATCGGTTGTCGGCGAAGTTCCCGGCCGTTGAAAGGGCTATTTGGCAGCGACGAAATAGAAGTCCTGGCGGCATCAATAGCCAATCGACTTGAGACATTCCCGATGTCCGAATCGGGTCCCTGAACGGACATGATGCGCTTGAGATGCGATGTCCGCTGTTCCCCCGAAATCAGACGTGGATCGGAACGCGCATGGAAGCCGAATTTCGCTGAATACCTACCGGCTTTAGTCTAGGTGGGCTTTTCGGATTAAATTCCAAAATATTGCGTACGAACCAGGACCACCGGTCCGGAGGCAAATCGAACCAGAGATTTGACCACCCCCGCCCGGTCAGAGCTCTGCTGAGCCTTTGGGCGGATAGACCGAGGGCATCCAAACGATCATGCGTGGCTTACCACCTACGAATGCCCGATCGACAAACCCCGGCATGCCGTCCGCGCCGCGAAGAGCGCACCAGGCTTGATAGGGCTTTGAGCCAACGTACACAGGATGGTTGCCAGCTGCCCGAGCCTGTTCCCCAAACTCACTATACTTATCTTGGCAAGCCTGCTGCGGTTCACCTTGCGCAGTGGAAAGGGGTTTGGGGAAAGGATTGTTAGAATCAGCTTTGATCTCTTCTTTACCAGAGTTTTGAGTTCGTCTCCGGCTTTCCGATCTCGTCCTGCTCGAAGACGATCACCGCGGCCGCCGTGATGTGCCTCGTCGAAGACGGCCTGATCGGACTGAACCGTCCGTTCATCGACTACATCCCCGAGCTGGACGTCCCGGAAGTGCAATGGCTTGAGGAGGCTCGCGTCGCCGACCTTCTGTGCCACACCTCCGGGATTGACGATCTGAAGCTGGGCGAGTTCATCGCAGCGGCGGCTCAGCGGTCTCCCGAACCTAGGGCGCACCCAGCCCTCCCCCCGAGGCTGCGAAACGGCCATTCTGCCTCGGGGCGGCCCTTGGCAGCCAAAATTCGGACTGGTTGTAGGGCGACCACCAGCAAGCTATGGCCACTGCCCCTTCCGCTGACCGCGGACCACTACCCCAGCTCAAAGGTGGTGACGCCGAATACCCGCTCCAGACGCAACGGCGGGATCGCGCCCGTATACATGCGCGCAGTCTCGAACACTGGCGCAAGCCCCAGGTCTTGCGCCAAGGCGACCGCGTCACGGTTGATGCTCGGAACGTCGAGGAATATCTCGCCGCCGCCCACGCTGGCCAGCAAAGCCGACAGAACCACCTCGGCGGTGGCGCGGTCGTCGGCAACCAGCGGGCCGATCTTGCGGCCCTTCCGGCATGGACGGATCACGCCCCAGCCGGCAAGCCCGCCATCGCGCATGAGCGCGCAACCGACATGACCGGGCGAGCCTATCCAGGCGCGCAGGAACGCGGTGCGCGGAGCCGGAAACACCGTCGCGTCGTACGCCTCCACAGCCGCCAACGGGACTTCGGTCAACGCGATGACACCAGCCTGCGGCGCATCCGGACCCGCGACGGCGCCGCCGTAACGGACGTTGGCATAAGCGAGCTTGAATCCGGACATCCTGTAGTTTTGCTGCTGCGCCACCACGCCATCGAGCCCGGTCACGCGTGGGCCAGCGTGCGCGATAGCCGCGTTCCATATGCGCAGTCCGTAGCCCCGGCCGCGCAAGTCCTCTCGCACGATATAGAAACCGAGGAAGGCGAAGCTCGCACCGTAATTGACGCAGGAGACAGTCGCAGCGGGAGCGCCTTCGAGCTCGCCGAAGCCTTCCGGATCGGCCGCGGCGAAGCAGGCGTCGTCGGCGAAGCCCGGGTTCAGCCTTCGGCCGCCGCCCAGTTCACGGCTATTGAGATTTCGTCCGGCCGCATCGGCCGGATGCGCAAACCGTTCATGGCGGGCGATCGCACAGATGGACTCATGAACCAATATCACAGCGGGTGACGCTACGTCAGTACCGCCAAGTTAGGCCGGCCGAAGCGCAAGCAATGTTCCTTCCTCAACAGTAAACAGAGTGCGCTGCCCTCGACATCTTGCGGTTCAGTGTCTGGGCTGCGCGCGTGCGGCCCATCGTTCCCACTGTAGCTTGTAATTCTGCCTGGCGGGTCTTTCGCGGTTATCCTCACCGAGCGAAGTGAACTGCCCCAACGCGGCGACCACTCGCTTGAGCATATCGGCCTGAGAAATCTTCCCGGCTTTGAAGTCCCTCCCGAGATCGGATATCCACCCCTCGTGACTGCCGAGTTCAGCGCCGACGATCGCACGATCGACCACACTCTGCGCCTCCCATTCAAGAATGGCATCCGCGAAGGCGTCGGCGGATTTGTACTGGTCGGGCTTGGGAGCTCCGCCTCGCCCTTGTACGTCTCTCGACAAGAGGTCTCGGCGGAGGTTGGCCAACTCGTGAGAGTACTTCACGGCGAAGTCTTCCCGCCCACCCGGCGCCGACACGATGATCGTGCCCATAGGCGCAATCGTCTCCGTCGGGCCCTCCTTTGTATCGGCCGCCAAGTTCAAGTCGCGGCCTTGCGCACTCATCAGCGTTCTTTTCGTTTGCGCCTCTTGTTCAACGAGATGCGGCGATTGACGTGCGAAGGCCAGCATTTCATCCTTCGTCAACACGTACGCATTCTCCACCGCCGCTTGCTTCCGCGCATCGGTCGCGAAGACCGATAACAGCATCGCTCGCAAGCCGGGAACATCCTTTGGATCCCTCAGCCGGACGTTGGCTCGCAATACCGTGACGACGCGATCCGCATCGCCGTCCTCTGCGGCGCTCACGAGCGCGCGGACGTCTGCCGGCAGATCCTGGCCGAACTGCAGTTTCATGCGCACGAGCAAACGGGTAACCGCCGGCAATTTCCGATCGAGGGTAGCTCGCGCTTGCGGGTCGGCCAAAATCGCCCTGCGCTCCTGTTCCGTCAAACGCGCCAGCGCGCTCTCGATCGGAGAAAGTCATCGCGCGCATTCGGAGCCGCCGACCCGCCTGGTGCGAGGGACTGTCGTGCCACGTGGGCGGGAACCGCGCTTTGCGAGGGTCCGTGTGGCGCCCGTCCCGGCAACGGCATGCCGCCACCTTGCTGCACGACATGCGCGAGTTCATGGGCGAGCAGGCGCCTGCTCGACAATGCCCCAGGCGTATCGAGCGGACTGCCGAGCACCACGTGCTCTCCGACGGTATAGGCGCGCGCATTGAGCAAGCGCGCCGATTCGGCGGCGGCCTCACCGCTGTGAACGCGCACGCGGCTAAAATCGTAACCGAAGCGCGGCTGAAAGAACGATCGGGTGTTCGCATCCAGCGGCTGCGCGTTTTCAAACAGCGCAGCCTTCACCACGTTGGGAATCG
>Ga0207153_1095_pt2 | contig 13350 bp, 13 predicted proteins | sample Alteio_BWMinHeat_27_FD_153580 | JGI IMG/M metagenome (GOLD analysis project Ga0207153, IMG submission 153580) | Enriched cells from forest soil in Barre Woods Harvard Forest LTER site, Petersham, Massachusetts, United States -... | ecosystem: Environmental > Terrestrial > Soil > Temperate forest >...
ATGCAGACCCACTGCGAAAAGGAAATCTCTCGCCAACAATCTCGCAGCTGAAGTCTTTCTAGCGAATCCGCCAGATCCGCAGGGAATCAGGTGTGGCGTCGGCAGAAATAAGGTGGCCGTCCCGCGTCCAACTGGTGCCGAGAGCTACCGTTGGCGGCAACCACTCTTGTTTCTTTAGGCCCGACGATGTTTCCCATACTGCCACTGGAGCAGGCTTAACGAGGTTGTCAGCTTTCATGAACACGGTCGCGACAAACGCGCCGTCGGGGGACACTTCGAGATAAGCCACAGGCTCGACCGTTTTCTGCAAACGGCGGACAAGCTTCCCACTGTTCGCGTCGATGAAGGCGAGAACCTTGTCCGCACCTGCGGCGATTACCTGCTTGCCATCGGAGGTGAAATCCACTGCCAGCGGCTCCAGCAGGAAATCTCGATTCTCGGCAAGCAATTTACCAGTACGGGCATCGTAGACGCGCACCGCCGTATCGGCATCGGCGGTAACGATCAAGCTGTCGTCACGCGAGAAGGCGATCGCCGCAGTACCACCTGTGATCGATCTAGTCTCGAAGAGCTTGCGCCCGGCGTGCACATCAAAAACCTGTACTGGATCTCCCATGGGGGCGATGGCTAGCCATTTACCGTCGCGCGAGAAGGCGGCGGTGCTGGGGTAGTGCGGCGACCGCAGCTGCAGTTGCGCCTGCCCAGTATTGCTATCCCAGACAACCATGTTGCCTGAATGGTCGCCAGTAAAGATCCAGCGGCCTTCTGAGGAGATGGCCGTGTAATCGATGTTCCCGTTGGTGAGAGCGATCACGCGCAGCAACCTAGCTTCGGCGATGTCCCACACCCGCAGTTTCCCGTCGCGACACACCACTGCGGCCCGGTTGGCGCTGGCGCTCAGTGCAACCGACGCCGCCTGTGCTGGCAATGGCAGTCTGATCGTCTCAGCGTTTGGCTGGGGTGTCTGCGCCGCCGCTATCGCCAAGACGCCCGCCAACACAACCCATACAAGTCTGCACCGGAGCATCACAGCATCTCCAGAACAATTTCAAAGTTCACCGATGCATGTATTTCTTTAGGATCGCCGACGAGAGTCACTGGCCGCACTAGGTCGCTGCTTTGGATCAGTGGATCCCGCGTGTAGTTGCGCTGGGGATCGCCTTCAAACACCGGATCAGTGGCGAAGTAGAGCTGCGTTATCAGCGGTTTGTGACCAGGCGCGCTCACCAAGTAGTGAATGTGCTGGCAGACGCGGCCCGGATAGTGGCCTGGCATAACTGAATCGAAGCCATACTTTCCTTCGCGATCAGCAACTAGCATGGCGCGATAATCGTAGCCCTCCAGATCGTAGCGGCCCACGTGATCAGCTTGCCAGATCTCGATCTTCGCGCCGGAGAGCACGTCACCCCGTGAATCGAAAACTTGCCCAGCTACGCGCAGCGGTAGGCCCGGGTCGCCCCGGCGTTGCAATTGCGATGTCTGCGGAGCATCCCGCTTGTAGAAGGGACCGATCTCGTCCCAGGCAGTCGGCTTGCGAGCGTTCTGATCATGCTGCTCCCAGGCCCAGGCAGCTCCACTGAGTGAAAGGGAAGGGATCATCGTCAGCGACCCCAGAGCGGCACACTTCAACAACAGGTCCCGTCGCGTCAGACTCTCAGATTTCATTGGTCTTGTCACCCTTATGTGACGGCAAGTATACGCTTGTGTAGCCGAGTAGAAATTTTGTGCCGTGCTGCTCCGGGTGCCCGGTGGGGATCTGGCGATTCTGGACGAGTGGTCGGCTAACCTTACCTTACCGGGTTAGGTAAGAGTGGCCCGTCACCCGTCCGCAATCGGTCTTCACTGAGGTGATCGAACGTTTGAGGACGGTCGCATCCGTATCCGGCGGCACCGCAAACACCGATTAACGGGCATTCTGTACGAATTCAATTTCGATACCATGTGTGAGGTTAGCTGGAATTGAGACGCTGCTGCCGTAAATGCCCTTGTAGACCTCCAGGGTTCGACCGCTGCGAGCCTTGATGACAGCGCGAGTCGCCTCCAAGTCGTGCACCATGATACTCAAGCAAACGATGTCGCTCCCGGCCGTATGCTCGTGATCGTCGCTGTCTGTGTGTTTCTCCTTAGACATCATGAGCATCAGCGACGCCCTCCCCAACGTCACCTCCTGGGCGACAGCTCCAAATCGTGGTGCGTGGATTTGCCGACCGACCGAAAATCCAAGCCGTTCGAAAGTGTGCTTTGCTTCCAGCATACTCTTCACCATCACCCACACCGACCTGATTCCAATTGCCGTGTTGGGATGTGGCTGGCTTGCTTTCAAATAGTCGATGAAGAAAATGTTGCCCGGCAATGCTGGCTTCGGATCAACGGTGAGCCACTCTTTAGTCACAGGAGAGGAGGACTCCCATTTGCCTTTCGTCGGTTCGTTAGCCTCGATACCAGCCGCTTGGAGTGAATCGCGGATTGCAATAGCCGAGGATACCTCGACTGCGATACTGCGGGGGCCCTCCCGCTCCTCTAGGAATTTGGCCAAATCCGCAGCCTTTTCGCGATCATAGAACGTCAGCAGTTCCAGATACGTACCATTGCCGAAAAAGACGCCGTTGCCGGTGGTTCCTCCGGAAGGATGACTGCCGCCTGGCGTCACGGTGAAGCCGAGGCGTTCATAGGAAGTCGTCGCGGCTCCCAAGTCACGGACAGCGATGACGACGTGTTCGAGGTTGGCAGTTGTCCGCAATCCGACCGGTGGCGCGCCCTGGATCTGAATTGCCGTGTATGAGGCAATCGCTGTCATTAGCATGAAGGCGGCAGCCTGTGCGATTACATCTGAGCGATTAGTGATCATCTTGCAACTCGTGGCGGATTGGGGTTGAGCCCGGTTTCCCGGATCCGGAGCCACCGATCATCCTTTTTTCCTGTTCCCCTATCGTCGGCGTTCGATTGCCTGCTCTGTTCTTAACCTCCCCATCCTATCCTCCCTTCGGAGACTAGCGCGACCCGATCGACTATACCTGCGCAAATGAGGTTCTGCGAACCGTAAAGATCAGGTTCTGGGTGAGTGGTCGGCTAACCGGAAATTAGCCGGTTGTTGGCGAAACATCGCGTCTCTGACAATGTTGGCGTTGTCAATTAAACTCATTGACTGAACTGTTGGGTCAAAAAACATTTCGTTTCGGCACTGCCGTGGGTTTCTCGAACAATCGATCTGGTTTGTTGAGCTTGCGCATGCCGAACTCCCCGAAAGACCAATTTCCCCATCTGGGAGCCACAAACTGCCGGGGCCTTGAGAGAGGGCGAGAGTTCTGAAATCGTCTGCTTGGGCCGACCATTTACTCCACCCATGTCGACAACGGCCTTGTCTTCTCCGCTTTCGAGAACTGCCGACCCGCGAGCACCCCGAGGCCGAAGTAGATGCGCCCGAAAACCGCCTCCAGCCTGAGTTTCAACCCCTTCTAAGCCTCGGGCCGCCGACCTCGTCTCACCCCAATTCCCCCTTGACAGCCCGTCCGTCCTAGCCGTACTATCCTGCCGCTGGAAGACCAGCGCTCGCCTCCGGGTCCTCACGTCGACCCGGCGATTCTCGGATGGCATTCTTTTCTTGTTCTAATACTGGGACTCATTCGATTCGCGTTAATGGAGGTGCAGCATGCGTTGCAGACTCTCTTACGTCACACTTTTGGCTGTAGTCGCGGCTTTGAGCACGTTCACTTACGCCCAGGTTCAGATCAAGGACAGATTAGCGGTCGCGCCGCCACTGAGCACCAGCAAGTCCCAGGTCTCAGCCGGCTTGTCCCGCCTGCCTTTGCTCGCTCAATCCAGGGTTTCGGCTACCGTGGGACAGGACTTCTCCAGCTACCACGCAAAGAAGAACGCTGAAGGATTCCATGTCGAGAATCTGCGCCAGACGTTAGCCGCAGACTTCACCCAGCAAAGCGTCAAAGTGTCGCATCGCACGACGCGGTGGACTATGTCGCTGCTCTCTTATGGCTATGGCGATACCTCCCAAAGGGTCGCTCCTGTGTCTCCGCAGGCAAGTCTCAATCGCGTCGAATATCAACGCGGCCCGCTGACCGAGTGGTACGTGAATGGCCCCGTGGGTCTGGAACAAGGCTTCACCTTCAGCACTCCACCGAGCGGCGCCAATGGTCAGCCTCTCACCATTGCTCTGCGGCTCTCTGGCGATCTGAACGCCTCTCTCGAACAGCAGGGAACAGCTTTAAGCCTATCCCGGAATAGCGCGACAAGACCCGATTTGCGCTACGCAGGTTTAACCGCACGCGACGCCAACGGCCAACCGTTGCAAGCCTGGCTGGAGCTGAAAGGGAGTGAGTTGCACCTGCGCGTCCGCGATGCTGGCGCACGCTATCCAGTGGTGGTAGATCCGGTGGTGCAACTGGCGGAACTGACCGCCTCAGACGGTGCAGACGGTGATTTTTTTGGCATCTCTGTGGCCATCAGCGGAAACACAATCGTAGTGGGGTCGGTAAACGCCACCATCGGCGGTAACGCCGGTCAAGGGGCGGCGTATGTCTTCGTAAAGCCGGCCAGCGGTTGGACGAACATGACTCAGACCGCCAAGCTCACAGCCTCGGACGGGCAAGCGGGCGACGGCTTCGGTGGCTCGGTGGGGATTACTGGGAACACCATCGTGGTCGGAGCCTGCTCACAAAGCGGTTTGTGTAACGGACCGGGCAAAGTCTACGTGTTTCTAAAACCTGCGGGCGGGTGGAAGACAACCTCGAAGTTTGCCGCCGAGCTGACCGCCTCAGACGGACAGTCAACTGACGGCTTCAGCAACGAAATGTCCATCAGTGAAGACGGCAGCACGGTCGTGGTGGGGTCGGCAAATGCCACGGTTGGCGGTCAACTCGACGAGGGCGCCGCCTACGTGTTCGTCAAACCCGCGGGCGGCTGGCAGACTACCACCGAAACCGCCAAATTGACCCCGCCATACGGCGAAGCTTACGACGTCTTTTGCTGTGTCTCCATCAGCGCGAACGGCTCCACCATATTCGTCGGAGCGCTGCAATTCGACTTTCCCAACAATGTCCCCACCGGCCCGGGCAAGGCTTACATCTTTGTGCGGCCTGCCAGTGGCTGGAAGTCCACTTCGCAAGCCCAGGCCATACTGACCGCCGCCGATGGAAATTCGGGAGACCTGTTCGGCTTCTGCCAGGCCGGGTCGTCGTGCCTCAGCAGCGATGGAACCACCGTGCTGGCGCCAGCCCCTTATGCCAACGGCTTTCAGGGCAAAGCCTATATTTTTGTCAGGCCGGCTGGAGGCTGGGTATCGACCTCTCAATTCAACGCCGAGCTGACCCTTTCTGATGGTCAAGCTGACATCTTCGGGTGGTCCGCCGCCGTTACTAACAATCTCGCTGTGGTGGGAGCGGTAGCTGGAAACGGTGGCACTGGAGCAGCCTACGTTTTCGCCAGGCCCACGACCGGCTGGGTGACGACCTCCAATTTCAACGCCCAAGTAGTCCCTTCCGATGGGCAGATCGGCGACGCTTTCGCTTTCTCGCTTGCCGTCAGCGGGGAAACGGGAGTCGTGGGATCAATCAACCACCCGGCGGGATCTAAAAATGGCCCAGGAGCAGCCTACGTCTTCGGACCTTAGCCCGGCTCTGCCCAGCCAGGAGAGTAAAGGGACGGCCAGATCCCAAGCACGATCTTTACCAAACTCGCAAAGACGGCACAGAAAGGTCCGATTCCGAAAGGAGAAACCTCCATGAAGCTGCGCGTCGCTGGCGTGGTAGTTGGATTGTTGTCGCTGATTGTTTCCCTAGGTGCTCAGACCTCAAGCAGCAGATCCGCTGTTACCCAAGTGCCCCCGTTAATCCAGTTTTCTAACGTGGCGGTAGTGCCTCAGTTTGAATTGTCTAGTAAGTCTGAGTCGTCATTGAATCCAAGCCATTTCAACGCCGACTTACGATCACGAAAGACCTGAGCCTCAGCGAATGGTTCGTGGTGCACCTGCATTAAGCGCCCCATGCCATAAATGTCTGGCTTAGACGCAACGAAGGCTCGCTTTGATTTCGGGGACACGATAGGACGTAGGGCAACCTGTTTGGCCTCGTCAACAGACATATCGAATCGGGTTGCTGTCGTCACATCGATCAATTGGTTGAATGCGGGGTCGAAATCGGGATCGCTCAATAGTCGATCTTGATGGTTCCTGATCTCACTGACCGTTACAGAACCATCCCCGATAGTAAGTATCAATCGGTGTTTCTTATCGATCATATAGCTGACGGGCACAGATTATCTCCAAACACCACGCAGTATTTGGCGAGATTATACGCTTTACATTCGTGTGGTCGATTGTGTCCTTTGTTGTCGTCGTTGGGCTGGCGGTCGTCATTCTCGTGCTCATCATGCGGTAGGATCAGGCGGCCCAATCTGCAGGGGGCTCCTCGACTTGCCAGAAGTTTTCCGGGCTATCGAATGCTATACGTAGCACACGTGGATAACGCGCGACGTTGAACCGCCCCCGTTCGCGCAGCCATCGAAGACTTGGGAACCGCCAGTCCGAGCCTTCTGAGCGCGCTTCTGTCGCCGCCACGAACCCAGAACGCGCTTAATTTGCGGTGTTAGAAAACCTTCTCAAAATCTACCCTTCGGACTCGCATAAGCACTGGCCCTTTCTCTCGAGTCTTTTGTGTTGGAAAAGTGTAGTTTTCTAACCCGTATAGTGCAGGAATTCTGGTCAATGAGTGTAATCGCGATTTTTCACCAACTGTCCGGCTCAGGGGCTCCGGCCTTGGTATATTCAGCAGATGCGGGACAACGAACACACGGGCCTCGATCTCGCTATCGGGACCAAGACTCCTGGCTTCACCGCAATCGGTATTTTCTTGTGCTTTGGTGCCGTTATGGCGAGTCTCGCCGCAACTACTTTGCTCTGGCGAGGCACGGTTCTTGATCGTGTCTGGGTTCTCAATCCGATGGCGTACAAGCAACTCGCGCCATTGGGCAACACGGTTGGGGTTCTCTTCCTGGTGCTCGCTGCGACCCTCACTACGGCAGGAATTGGCTGGTTTCAACGCCGACTTTGGGGGTGGAGACTAGCAGTCGTAATCATTGCCACGCAGGTTCTAGGGGATGTCGTTAACTGCGTCAGAGGCGATTGGCTGCGCGGCGGAACTGGCGTCATCATCGCCGGTGCACTATCGCTGTTCCTTTTGCGGCCAAGAATCAGAGCCACATTCACCTAGAATCTCTTGCGGAGAAACTCAAAAAGGATATAACCGATGAGCGCGGCTATGGTGGCGATTTCAAAATTGGCAGCGGTGAAAACATCTCCGATTGCCCAAGCTATGCCATTCTTTTGCCCCATGCCTGAGTGCTCAAATTCTCCCATCAAGAGGTTAGAGTAAAACAGGAAGATGATAAAACCTACCTCGATTAGCGATCTCCAGACATTTTTCTTCATGGCCAATACCGACTCCTTGGTCGCTTCGATGGAGCAGGCACGAGAAAAGCTCTTGAGGCAACGTGTGTAGAGCTGACCTGGGACGCAACCTTTGCCTGTTCCTCTCGCTTGAATACTAGCAAAATGCAGTTTCCGAATAGCCCTTCATACGACCGGAGGCCAGAATGAACCTTGAGAATGCTCAGAACTCCAGCCGCGCCTGAAACGCGATCATGCGGGGAGTGCTATCGCCGCCCAAACCGACGCCCAGCAAGCCGGTCGGTGGAGAAGTCGTGGACGTGAAAAGTCACTCCAGAAGAAATCAGGACCGCGGAGTGAGTTGCGGCCGAGGTTCCCGAACTGGCAGGTTTGGGGGCTGTCGCCGCCGTGGCATTGCCCGGTGCTCGGATCAACGGCTGAGACGAATGCGTCCGGATTGAGCCACTGCAGTGTTCCCGGCTGTGTGACGTCGGGAATCGGATGATGCTCATACAGCGGAACGCCAGGAACGATACTGGCAAACTCCGGCCCGCTGCCTTGCACAATACCGTCTCCACTCGCGGAATAGGGCGTGCTCAGGACTGAGAACGGAACTCCGCTGTGCCAAAACACTGTTCCAGAAATCTGCCAGCCATTGAGCGCATACCCGAGAGAACGATTGCGCACCTTAACCGGCAACTGATACACATACTGCCCGTTGAGATTGTGCCGGATGTCGTAATCGCAAGGACCGTAGTCGCGGGCCAGCTCTCCGGGAAGAGGAGAAAGAATTCCTCCGGCAGAGAATTGCAGGAATCCTCCGTTCGAGACTGTATCCATACACCGGCTCCAGGTGTAATTGACCTGTCCTTGGAGACCGTGCCCTAAACGTTTCTTGGCCGTGATTTGAAGACCGTTGTAGTGACTGTTAGCGCCGGTGGAGAACTGCGCCACTGCACCGAATCGTGGATCGGTAGGCTGCATGTATGGGAACGGCGCAAAACAACCTTGGCATACGCTTTGGTAGCCATTGACTTGTGTTGAGTACGGCTGGTTGACAGCGCGCGTGCCGACGTATTGTGCCTGTAAGCTAGCCGTCGTTCCGAATTGATGTTCCAGTCCCAGACTCCACTCCATGAAATACGGTGCGTGGAGTCTGCCATCTGGAATAGCTGTGATCGCGACGGGTGGAAGACAACCTGTGGGACTTGCTTTTGGAGATGCGCACGAGAGCTGACCCTGGGGAAATCCCGAAGTAAAAATCTGATTCGCGGCAACGGTCGCTCCGACGGCGCTGTTGGTCACTCCAGGCGCGATTGCCGTGCAACCGAATAGGGGGTCGCAGCCCGCCGATCCGGCTGTGCCCACGGTGCCAAGCAATCCTCCCTGGAACGTCTTATCGTATGGAGGATTGGCACCGATCAGGTCAGCCACACTGCCCGGCAAGATGTCGCTGAAAATCCCGAAGCCGCTACGGAGTACGGATTTTGGTTCGAACTGCCACGCGATCGCCGTTCTCGGTTGCAGAATGGCCAGCGGCGTGGACGAGAACAGGGCGCCGAGATGAGTTTGAATAGCGGCGTTCAGCGGTTGATTGACATCATGCGAGATGGAACTGAAAGAGCCGCGAAGACGGGCGACTTGATCATGCGGATTCAGCGGATTGGAGTTGGAGGTGTCACGCAGGCCGAACGTCCAGGTCAGTGTGGGAGTCACTTTCCAGGTGTCTTGCGCGTAGACATCGAGATTAAGAAAATTGAAGGGCTCGTTTGCGTTTGAAGGGAACGTCTTCGACGCGGTGTTCGCTACTCCATGGATAAATTGCTGCAAGGTCGCATAGGTCACTGTGGGAACTGTGCCTTCCCCGAAGTCAAAGTCGTTTATGCGGAGGATACGGGTATTGGTTCCAAACCGCAGTTCGTGAGCGCCATGACTCCAGGCAAGGTTGTCGTTGATGAAAAACCGGGATGCGCGCCTGCCTTGAACCCAGGTGTTGTCAAGCCCTCCAATGGGCGTGAAAGGGTTCGCGCCGCTGCCCTGCAATACGATCGGAAAAGCGGAGAGCGTCTTCTGAAAGTCGCTTGGCCCAAACAGACTTTCGTACCAGGAGAACGCCGGATTGAAGTAGTTCACCAGGTTCTGCGAGAAGACGTGCGTGTGTCCCGCCGCAAACGAATAAAGGGGCTGCGGCGAAAGCGCATTGAACACTGGGTTGATGGGGTCCGTCCACGCGGCTTGCAGACCGGTGTCTGCCTGAAAACGAAACCAAGTCGTGTCCTTCTCATTGATGTTGTAGTCGATGCGGGCCGTCTGCACTTGTTCGCGGTCGTCGCTGGAGTGCGAGACGCTCTGCCGGTTCGCGCAACCCGCCGCGATCGGACAACCGAGTATCGCGGTGGGTGTGCCGCTGATGTTCCCATAGAGAGAGAACATTTCTCGATAGAACGGCCCTTCCTGCGGCGCGGCAGGGTAAATAATGTTACCCTTTGCGTCCTTAAGACCTAGCGGCAGTTGCTGCAAAACATATTGCTGGAAGGCCGCACTGGGAACGATCGTCGGCGTGACGATGGGCAGCGCGATCCGCACCCACTCGCTGTCGAAGAAGAAAAACAGCTTGTCATGCTTAATCGGTCCGCCCAAACTGCCGCCAAAATGATTCACCGTGGATCGCGGCTTGTGATTCCCCGGTGTCGCATTCGTAAAGTAGTCCGCTGCATTCAGTAGCGAACCATTCCATAGTTCGTAGAGATTCCCGTGAAACTGATTCGTGCCAGACTTGGTGACGTAGTCGACTTGGGATGCTCCATACCTTCCTTGGTCCACGGAATAGGAAAGAGTGTTGACAGTCACTTCTGAAATCGAATTCAATCCCAGGACGAGGTTGGTTGAAAGGCCGCTGTTGAGATTGGTGAGCGGGTCGTTCGTTTCCAGCCCGTCAACGATGTAGCCATTTGAGAGGGCGGGGAGTCCGTTGAATTCCACGTTGCCATACCCGTTGCTGCCGCCGACGAAATCGTTGCTGCTACCAGCCGTATTGATCAGGGCTCCAGGCGCGAACTGCAGAGGATAGGTCAGGTCACCACCCGGATTCGGCAGATTCTCGAGCGCCGGCGCATTCAAAGTGGTGGATGTGTTTGCGTTTTCCGGGTTGATGAGTGGAGCTTCACTGTTTACCTCGACCACCTCATTTGATCGCGCCACCTTAAGCGTGAAATCCACTCTTTGCTTCTGGCCCAGGCCCGAAACGACATTGTCATTTTGCAGCGGTTCGAAGCCTCGCGCTTCCACTCTGACCGAGTAGGTGTCTGGCTTTAGCTGTGGGAAATTGAACCGGCCTGCGTCATCGGTCTTGGCGCTGCGCTTTAGACCGGTCTCGTGATTTGTGATCGTCACAATGGCGCCCGAGACGACCGCGTTCGTTGCGTCCATCACTTCGCCAACAATAGCGCTCGTGGTTTCGCCTTGTCCCAGCGCTTCCGCCGGAAGAAGACATGCCCCAGTCAACATAAGAAGAACAAAAAAGCCTAACCGTGCCATGGATTCCCCATTTATTTGGCCCGAAGCGAAAATGGCTACCCAGCTCTCGTCTATTAACCAGAGATTATTGTCAATAGTTAACCATAGTTAATTACAGCAGACAAGAAGAAAACGTGAGCTTCGATAGAGGAGGGCTCATATTTGTAGGCGTGAATTCAAAACGGGTCTTGTGCGGGGACAGGGAGGGCCCGCGAGAGGAAGTTCAGGGCAGCAAGCAGATGCCGCGACGTGAGTTCCCCCATGCGGTTAACACGGCTTTTGTCCCACTAGGTGAGCTTTGAGCTTTCGGCCCTTCGGTGTTCTTACCCTAAGACTCTTACCCTTGAGTACAAACTCGATATCTCTGTCCCTCGCAGAAAACAGATCATCGATCTCGTCAAGGACAGCAGTGTAGTACTCAGCACAATATGTCTGGTCGGAAGTGCGCACTGCAAAATAAAGCAGGTAATAGTGGGTTTGGGGATAGCGACCGCCAAAATTGGGGTTTGCCAAAACCTTTCGTACACTTATGATCCTGCCGGTCTCCTGACCTTCATTTGGCGAATCGGCCATGGCCGCTGCACTGTGTCCGTAGCTGCTCGCCGCGAGGACAACGGTTGCGAGAAGGACTAGACGCAAGATCCTGCCTTGCAGTTCCCTATGAACCACCATGCCCGCCCTGCGTACCTTCCGCCCTACTGAATCCGATGTCCATGTTGTTCCAAGACGATCCACAAGAATTGACTGTGCGTCCGGACGCCGGTCTTCGACGAGCAACCGGTTGTGAGTTCTAAATCCCTGTCCAGAACAATAACTCAATCAGACCGATAAGGTGATTCCATTGGTGGGAGACAAACGTCAACTGCTGGCATGACTAACGTCGGGCAGAATGACCAGGAACTCATCGCCTCCAAATGGTAATCCTCCCCGGCCTGTGGGAAACTATTGGCGTGCCAAAACAGGTATTGAGAATAATCGCACATGGGTACGACACTTTCGCAGTATGTGAGCGGTGCAATGCTCAATTCAGGTCAACTCTCCTCAACCAGCACGAGGCCGAGAAGGAGATTCGGGCGAAATATGACGAGCACAAGTGCAAGACCTGGACGCCAGCCAAAACGCTGCCCGAATCGTGAGAGAAGCCACCGAAGAATAACCCTCAGAAAATATCCGAATCAAATAGCTCTCCCTGCGCCCTTTGCGGAAAGGCCATATTAAAAGCCCTGTCAAACCCTTCTTTGGTTCTCGCTGCGCCGCCGATCCCGATTGTCTTCCAAATGTGGGCGCGAAAGGCGTTTAGACCTACCACATCGGACAAGTGCAGGCTCACACCCCATGGCCGATCCATAATGGTTGGTTTGGACACCGAATCGGCAGAATCCTGTAACCGGGGAGTTCCCCCAAGTCCTGGAATCGGAGCGGCGTGGACGGATGGACACACGTCCGGCGACGCCCCCGCGCGCCTTATCCCTACAAATCAGCGCGATCCGCCCGTATTAGTGCGTGCTCACACAATTACCTTCGTTACTTTGCGTGTCCCCCGGGATCGCACTACGATTCATTCAAGAAGAAGTTGGGGTGGGGATGTTTCAAGTGGTCAGATTTCAGGTGCTCTGTGTCTGCTGGTTCGCTGTAGCTGAGATTGCTACGGCGCAGAGTAATTATCAAGTTGTGCCTCTCCGTAATCCGGGGACGATCAAGGGAACGGTCAAGTGGTCGGGTCCATTACCTCGCATACCCACTTTTGCCATCAACAAAGACCCCGAGATTTGCGATCCCGAGTCAAAGAAGACCCGAGACCTGGAACGGTTGATTGTGGGTCCCCAGGGCGGGGTCGCCAACAGCGTGGTGTTCCTGAGGAACATCTCCAGCGGGAAAGCCATGGACATCCCCGAACCCCGTCGCTTCATGGACCAGAAGCACTGCCGCTACGAACCCCACATTTTGTTAGTTCCCGAGAATGGCCCGATTCAAATAAAAAGTTCTGATGCCACGCTGCACACCGTTCACATGGATGGTGCGGCCACCTACAATTTGCCATTTCCGTTCACGAACAAAGTCGTTTCTCGCACCATGCCGACCGCAGGTTTGGCCAACGTGAGATGCAATGGCGGTCACGCTTGGATGAATGCAGAAATCCTGGTCGTATCCCATCCCTACTACACCGTGACCGACGGAAGCGGAGAGTTCGAACTCACCGACGTGCCGCCGGGGGAATACGAGATTGTGGCCTGGCACGAGGGGTGGAAGGTGTTGCGGCAGGAAGCTAGCTTCGATGTTTTGACCGAGCGCAGGATTCAGCGTCCCGTCTTCTCAGACCCAAAGACCTGGGAGAAAAGAGTGACGGTGGAAAAGAATGAAGCTAGCGTGGTCAACTTCGTCGTATCGGATAAGTAGTCTCGACGGCATATACCAGACTCTTCCTGCAAGAGAACCCG
>Ga0207153_1165_pt1 | contig 13333 bp, 6 predicted proteins | sample Alteio_BWMinHeat_27_FD_153580 | JGI IMG/M metagenome (GOLD analysis project Ga0207153, IMG submission 153580) | Enriched cells from forest soil in Barre Woods Harvard Forest LTER site, Petersham, Massachusetts, United States -... | ecosystem: Environmental > Terrestrial > Soil > Temperate forest >...
CAGCATGGAGAAATTGCGAATGCCGGTGTAGACGGTGGTGGTTTCCTTGGCGGCGTGGACATCGATGGGAGAGCCTTTGGGCACAAAAGTGTCCACATCGGCGATTCCGATGAGAACTTTTATGTCGCCGTTTGGGAGCCGCTCGGCCACTTCGATTTGGTCGAGGTCGCGCGAGGTATCGTTGTCGATGGAAGACCAGAGCAAATTGCGGAGATCGCGAACGTCTTTGTCGTTTGTCTGCGGCGGGTGCGCTTTCAATTGCGCCAGTTGCTGGGAAACGGGTGGAGGGAACTCCGGCTCGAAGCCCTGCGCCAGCATGATTTGCCTGGCCATGGCCAGGAGATCGGGACGAGAAGGTGAGGAATTATTCATGAGGTCTTTTTGAAATCCTTGCCAGAAAAGGCTAACACGGTCCCGATTACCGTGGTGTTGGCGGGTGCCACGGTCGAACGGAGGTTCGTGATATTCTTAAGAAGGTAGCTGCGTTCCCGCCTTAGGGCAATTCCCCGCAGTTTCGTTGAGAAATCATGATCTCAGTCAGTAACGTGTCGATGCGCTTCGGCGCGAAAATTCTGTTTGATGAAGTATCCACCGGCTTCACGCCGGGAAAACGCTATGGGCTCACTGGGCCGAACGGGGCGGGCAAGTCTACGTTTATGGCGCTGTTGAGTGGAGAAATCGAGCCGCAGAAGGGGACGGTCGTACATCCCAAGAAGCTCGGGGTGTTGAGCCAGGACCAGTTTGCCTTCGACCGTTATCGCGTGCTCGATACCGTCATCATGGGGAACAAGCGGCTATGGGCGGCGCTGGAGCAGCGCGACGTGATCTACGCCAAGCCGGAAATGACCGATGCGGACGGCATGAAACTAGGTGAACTCGAAGGCATTGTCGGCGAAGAAGACGGCTACACCGCCGAGAGTGACGCAGCAGTGCTGTTGCAAGGACTCGATATTCCCGACGAATTACACGGGAAGAAGATGGGCGAGTTGCAAGGCGGGCAGAAGGTGCGCGTACTGCTGGCGCAGGCCCTGTTCGGGCACCCTCAGGCGCTGTTGCTGGATGAGCCAACGAACAACCTGGACTTGGATTCGATCCATTGGCTGAAGGGATTTTTGAATAATTATGATGGCGTGCTGATTGTGATTTCGCACGACCGCCATTTTCTGAATAGTATTTGCACCCATATTGCGGACATTGATTACGAAACCATCATCACTTATACCGGCACTTACGACGATATGGTGGTGGCGAAGACGCAGGTGCGGTCGCAGATTGAGAGTCAGAATGCGCAACGCAGCAAGAAGATCGCGCAGTTGAATGAGTTCATCGCGCGATTCTCGGCGGGTACGCGGTCGAGCCAGGTACAATCCCGGCGTAAAGAAGTTGAGCGGTTGCAGGTGACGGAGCTGGCGAAATCGAACATCCAGCGTCCATTCCTGAAATTCGAGCAGAAGCGGCCGTCGGGGAAGCACATTCTGGAACTGGAAGGCGTCACCAAGTCGTATGGCAAGAAGAAGGTCATCAACGAATTTACGGCGAGCGTGCTGCGGGGAGAGAAGATTGCGTTGATGGGGCGGAACGGCGTCGGCAAAACGACATTGGTGAATGCGTTGTTGGCGAATTCTCCGACCACACCCGAGGCGGAACTGCGGAAGACTAGCGGCTACGACGGGGCTTTTCTAAGTAAAGGGAAAGTGGTTTGGGGACATGAGGCGGCGGTGGGATATTTTGCGCAGGATCACCGCGCTTTGATTCAGCCTGGGATGACGGCGTTTGAATGGCTGCATCAGTGGAATCCGGCAGCGGCGCATGAAGAGATTCGCGGATTATTGGGACAGATGCTGTTTCCACGGGATGACGCCGACAAGAAAACAGAAGTTCTTTCCGGCGGCGAAGCAGCGAGATTGCTTTTCTGCAAGCTTATGCTACAGAAGCCCAACGTTCTGGTCTTTGACGAGCCTACGAACCATTTGGATCTGGAGTCGATCAATGCGCTGAATATTGCGCTACAGCGTTATCAGGGGACGGTGTTCCTGGTATCCCATGATGAGGATTTGGTCGACGAGGTGGCTACGCGGGTTTGGCACTTTGAGGGGGATCATAAGATTACGGACTTCAAGGGTGCTTACGAGGAGTATCAGGCGGTGCTGGTCTAGCACTCGGCACTCAGCTTTCAGCATTTAGCTTCTAGCTTCTGGCTTATAACCTCTCAGTTCTCGTTCTCAATCCTCGGCCCCCGGTTCTTGCCCGCTGCTGGCTGACAGGCTAGGATGGCGAGATCATGAAAACTCTCATCTTCTCAATGGTGCTGGCTCTGGGTGCGATTGGTTCGGCTGCCCAGACGGATCACGTTTACCCCGTGCAGGACGGCTTCGTCGACGCCAACGGAGTCATGATTTATTACACGATGGTGGGCCGCGGCGAGCCGCTTCTGATACTGCATGGCGGACCGGGGGCGTCACACGATTATTTCCTGCCTTATTTGCTGCCGCTGGCACGTCATCACAAAGTCATCTTCATTGATGAGCGCGGCTCGGGGAAATCGCAAAAGCTGGAAGACCGCTCGGCTTACACCATCGAAAATATGGTGGAAGACGTGGAAGGTGTGCGCCAGGGCCTGGGATTGGGCAAGATTACGCTCCTCGGGCATTCTTATGGAGGGGCGCTGGCACAGGCTTATGCGCTCAAGTATCAGCGCAATCTGAGTCGCTTGATTCTGGCTAGCACGTGGTCGAGTTCGGCGGCGTTGAATGAAGTTTTCGTGCGCATGAAGCAGAATATGGCGCCAGAACTACGAGCGCGAATTGACCGGCTGGAAGCGCAGGGATTGTTTGGCCAGGGCAAACCTTACGAGAAAAACCGATACAGCAACGAATACATGATCGCGGCCTGGGGCGAGGGATATTTTCCTTACGTGTACCACAACCGGCCGGACCCGAATTACGATCCGACGGCGCTGGGGGAGGCGTGGGACTTATATCGCGAAATGTGGGGCGAGCATGGGGAGTTCATCATTGACGGGAATTTGAAATCGGTGGAGTATACGGACCGGCTGAGCGCTATCAAAGTGCCGACTTTGATGGTGGTGGGCGAGCATGATGAGTGTGAACCCTCCCTATCGCAGGCAATGCATGAAAAGATTGCGGGATCGAAGATGGTGGTATTGCCGAATTCGGGGCATATGACTTTCGTGGACCAGACGGGAATGTTCATCAAGGCGGTGGATGAGTTTCTGGGCGGGGGACAGTGATGGGTCGGAAGAATATTTGGATCGGCGTGTGGATGGGACTGGCGCTTTGCGGAGTCTGCGCGGCCCAGCAGGGCGGAGGTCCGGCGGATCCGCTGACGATTCGGACCACCAGCCTCCCGAAGGGCTTGCTCGGACAACGCTACGAAGTGCAGATGCTCGCGCATGGTGGAGGAGCGCCGTATAAATGGGAAATCAAAGAGGGGACGCTGCCGTCTGGCGTGAACCTGCATTCTGAAGGCGTTCTGATCGGAGTGCCCGGCGAAGCGGGTCAGTTTGCCTTCACCGTAACCGTCCGAGACAGCCGGAGTCCTGCTTATGAACTCTCGCAGAAGTTGGTACTCACGGTGGTGACGCCGCTGTTTTTGCAATGGGGGAAATATCCGGCGGTGAATGGAAAACGTATTGAGGGGTCGGTCCTGGTGTCAAACCAGACAGATGGTGATTTTGATCTGACCGTCATCGTGGTGGCGGTCGATGAGAATGGACGGGCCACGGCGCTGGGGTATCAGCACTTCCCGCTGAAGCAGAGCACGAGCCAGATGGAGATTCCATTTGGAGAAAACCTGCCGCCGGGGAGTTACCAGGTGAACCTGGATGGAGTGGGAGAATCGCCGCCAACAACCATCTACCGGGCTCGGCTGGTTCCGAAAGAGAGATTCGCCATAGTGGGCGAACCGTGAGTAGCCCGTGGCGGGTAGCTAGCAGCGCGGAAGCTAGCGACTCGTGGCGCAGGGCGCGAGAGTCATTCTCATTTGGGGGAGATCTAGCCCCAAGCTTCCAGCTACCTGCCCCGGGCTACTGCAAACAAATTAAGAGTCCCGAGGTGGTGTTGGGATCATTCCTCTCAGCCAGTAGCTCGCTTTAGACCCTCGCCTGACCTGCTCTCATGGCATCCCTTGCGGGTTGCTATGCGCGATCATTAGCTCGGGCTCCGGGCTTACCGCCAACTGGATAAATCAACCCAACGCCTCGGGACTCTATCTTGCCTTCGACAGATCTTCCTGTTCTCCTCGACCAGCGCTTTGCTATAGACCCTTGTCCGCCTTCCCTCCGTCATCTTGCGATGCAGAAAGTGACTTGGCTCGAGCCCCGGACGCCGCACCAACCGGAAAAACTTTAGAAGTTGTCAAAGAACGAGAATGGTTTTACTCCTTCTGTAAGTGTAGTCAATAGAAATTGCGAGACTGCATGTGCTTGTAAATCAGTGGAGTGCAGGCCGTTCACAAGGGGGTGCAGCGAACTTTGTGCAACGGGAGCGGGGATGCCTACGAAAGTAGACTTGACGCGGCTTGTTTGGGAGGAGAAGGAGCATGAAGCGCGAGGCGGCAGGAACGGCGGCTTGTTGAAATCTCAGGGAAACGCCTTCAGACAAGGGATTCAGGCAGACGTGCCACAAGTATTGTGTGGAGGGGTTACAATTCCGAGTTCCAATAGGGAGGGATTCGTGGAGCAGATTGCTCGCTGGATTGCGATTCTTAGCTTGGGGCTGCTGCCAGTGTTGGCTGACGCGCAGTCGAAGGCGGCAGCTGAGGAGCGGACAGCGCGGTATTTGCAGTCAGTGCGGAGCCAGCCCCTGCTGGCGTTGGCGTTTCTGCGAGAGATGCCGAAGGGCGGCGATCTGCACAACCATTTGAGCGGTAGCATTTATGCCGAGAGCTGGATTGATTTTGCGGTGGACGATGGCTTGTGTGTGGATCGCACCACGGCGGTGCTGATTGCGCCGCCTTGCGATGCGTCGTGTGACAAGTTCAGCAGCAAGCCGGCGGTGAGTTGCGCTTATGGCGATCACATTCTGTACAACACAATGATTGATGGCTGGTCGATGCGGAACTGGATTCCGGGCGAGGAGTCGGGGCACGATCACTTTTTTGCGACCTTTGACAAGTTCGGATTGGCGTCGCACAACCACACGGCCGACATGATTGGTGAGGCGGTGAGGCAGGCGGCGGCGGATCATCTTCAGTTTCTCGAGTTGATGCATACCGCGGATGGCGCCGGGGCTGCACAACTAGGCGCAAAGATCGGATGGGATGATGAGTTGCCGAAGCTGCGAGAGAAGTTGTTGGCCGGAGGATTGAAGGATGTGGTCGCAGCAACCAGCAAGATGCTCACCGCGGACGAGGGCAAGATGCGCGCCGGACTTAAGTGTGGCACGCCGGAAGCAGAGCCGGGGTGCGAAGTCACGGTGAGATATCTGTATCAGGTGCTGCGGGGGCTGGCGCCGGAGCAGGTGTTCGCGCAAATTCTGCTGGGATTTGAGCTGGCTTCCGCGGACCCGCGATTTGTGGGATTGAATCTGGTGATGCCGGAAGACTGGTACGTTCCCATGCACGACTTTCGGTTGCACATGAAGATGCTCAATTATCTGCATGAGATTTATCCTAGGGTGCACATCAGCCTGCACGCCGGTGAGCTGGCGATGGGGCTGGTGCCGCCAGATGGGCTGACGTTTCATATCCGCGAATCGGTGGAACGCGGGCATGCGGAGCGGATTGGGCACGGCGTGGATGTGATGAATGAGCGCGATCCGCTGGGGTTGCTGCGGGAGATGGCGGACCGCAATGTGCTGGTGGAGATCTGTCTGACGTCAAATGACGTGATTCTTGGAGTGAACGGCGATGGGCATCCTCTACCGGTTTACATGAAATACGGCGTGCCGGTGGCGCTGGCGACCGATGACGAGGGCGTTTCGCGGTCGGACATGACGCATGAATACTTGCGGGCTGTGGGAGATTTCGGGCTTATCACCTACCAGGACTTGAAGCGGATGGCGCGGAATTCGCTGGAGCATAGCTTTCTGCCGGGAGCGAGTTTGTGGAGTGATGCGAAGAGTCTTCGTGTGGTGGGCGCGTGTGCTGGGCTGAAGCCATCGACGATGTGTCAGAAGTTTCTTGATGGCAGCGAGCGGGCGACGGTTGAGTGGAAGCTGGAGGGGGAGTTCGGGAAATTTGAGAAGAGGTACTAAACGGGCATTTAGCAATTGGCACCGGGCGTTTGGCCATGCTGCATTGACTTGCCGCGGTTTGGCCCCCTAAGATGGTCGCGCACCGAGCAAGCCTTTTCCAATGATCGACCAAGCATGATCGGCGAAACCATCTCGCACTACCGAATTGTGGAAAAACTCGGCGGGGGCGGCATGGGCGTGGTCTACAAGGCCGAGGACGTCAAGCTGCACCGCTTTGTGGCCTTGAAGTTTCTGCCCGATGACATCTCGAAAGATGCGCAAGCTCTGGCCCGCTTCCAGCGCGAAGCGCAGGCCGCTTCGGCGCTGAACCACCCCAACATCTGCACCATCCATGAGATTGATGACCAGCATGGGCAGACCTTTATCGCCATGGAGTTTCTGGATGGAGTGACGCTGAAACATCGGATCGCGGGGCGTCCGCTGGAAACGGAATTGATTCTGTCGCTAGCCACGGAGATTGCCGATGCGCTGGATGCCGCGCACAGCAAGGGCATTGTTCATCGCGACATCAAGCCGGCGAACATCTTTATCACCGACCGGGGACACGCCAAGGTTTTGGATTTCGGTTTGGCCAAGGTACTGGTTGCAGCCAGTTCGGGCGATGCAAAGGCAATGGACGGACAGACAAGATCTGTCGATGAGCAACACCTGACCAGCCCAGGAACTGCGCTGGGGACGGTGGCGTACATGTCGCCGGAGCAAGTGCGAGGCAAGGAACTGGATGCGCGCACGGATTTGTTCTCGTTCGGAATTGTGCTTTACGAGATGGCCACGGGGACGTTGCCGTTCCGGGGTGAGACTTCGGCTATGGTCTCGCATGCCATTATCGAACGCTCTCCGATTCCTGCGATTCGGTTGAACCCTGACCTTCCGCCGAAGCTCGAAGACATCATCAACCGGGCAATGGAAAAGGATCGGGAGCTGCGGTATCAGCATGCCTCGGACATGCGCGCGGAACTGCAGCGCCTGAAGCGGGATACGGGAGCGCGGTCGGGCACGGATCATGTGGGAGCGGATGTACTGCTTCGGTCGACGGAACGGAGCTCGGCAGAGGCGGTGAGTAGCCACTCTTCCGCCCAGACGAGGACGTCTGGGTCTACGCAGGCTGTGCCAGCCCGCAAGACGTTTGCGTGGGCGGCAGGGATGGTGGTCGTGGCTGCGCTCATTGCCAGTGGCCTCTACTGGCGCTCGCGGTCCGCGCCTTCAGCGACCAACACTAAGCCACTCACGGAGAAAGACACAGTCGTGTTGGCCGATTTCGACAACAAGACCGGTGACGCGGTCTTTGACGACGCGTTGAAGCAGGCGCTGGCCGTACAGCTTGGGCAATCGCCGTTTCTCAACATTCTCTCCGACCGCAAGGTGGAAGACACTCTGCACCTGATGGGGAAACCGTCGACTGAGCGCGTCACGCGCGACGTTGCGCGGGAACTGTGTATTCGCACTGGCAGCAAAGCGTTTTTGCAAGGATCAATTTCGAACCTGGGCGGGCAGTATGTGATCGGGCTGGACGCTGTCGGCTGTAGCACCGGGGATACGCTGGCCCAGGAACAGGAGCAGGCTGCGAATAAGCAGGACGTGCTGAAAGCACTGGGAACAGCGGCTTCCAGTATGCGTGGCAAACTGGGTGAATCGCTGGCCACCGTCCAGAAGTTCGATGTGCCGGTCGAGGCCACAACGCCATCGCTTGAAGCTTTGAAAGCTTTCAGCATGGGCATCACCACCTTTCGGGCCAAGGGGAGCGCGGAATCGGTTCCGTTCTATAAGCGCGCTCTCGAACTTGATCCTAACTTCGCTGTGGCCTATGCCAGCCTGGGTTTGGTGTATGGCAATCTGGGGCAGGCCAGTCTAGCTGCGGAGAACATCAAGAAAGCCTACGATCTGCGCGATCGGGTCAGCGAGCGGGAAAAATACCGTATCTCCGCTTTGTACTACCAAAACGTCACCGGGGAGTTGGAACAGGCCACCCAAGTCTACGAACTGTGGGCCAAGAGCTATCCCCAGGATGTGGTGCCGCCCGGCAACCTGGCAGTGATTTACTCCTATCTGGGGCAGATGGAGAAGTCGTTGGCTGCAACCGTGGAGAGCCAGAATTTGGCGCCCGATGCTACCGGCTACTTCAATCTTGCAGGCGCCTACCTTCAGCTTAACCGGCTTGATGACGCCCAGAAAACAATTGAGGACGCTCAAAAGCACAATCTCGCAGGCGATTTCTTGCACCTGGCAATCTATCAATTGGCGTTCCTCAAGAGCGACACAGCAGAGATGGAGCGGCAGGTAGCCTGGGCGGCCGGTAAACCCGGAACCGAAGACCTTCTGCTGTCATTCCAATCTGACACGGAAGCCTATTACCGACACCTCGCCAAGGCACGGGATTTTTCCCGTCGCGCGGTGGATGCCGCCGTCCGCGCCGACTCGAAGGAAACTGCGGCCATCTGGCGAGTGAACTCTGCTCTGCGAGAAGCGGAGTTCGGAAATCCAGCCATCGCGAAGCAGGATGTTGCGGCAGCGGTGGCACTGACGCCGGGGCGGGACGTCGAAATGCTTGCTGCGTTGGCATTGGCGCGGAGCGGTGAAACCGTCCGGGCCAAGACGATTGTTGCAGAACTGGAAAAAACTTATCCCTCGCAAACCGTGCTGAAGGTCTATTGGTTGCCCGCCATAAAAGCGGCGATCGAACTCAACGCCAACAATGCAGCGCAGTCCGTGGTGTATCTGGAAGCAGCCGCGCCTTATGACTTAGGAACGCCGCCGCAATTTCAGGTGGGAACTATGTATCCCGCCTACGTTCGTGGCTTGGCTTACCTGGCGCAGCGAAACGGTCCGGCGGCAGCCGCCGAATTTCAGAAGGTGCTCGATCACCGCGGGCTGGTAATGAACTTTGTGACGGGCGCGATGGCTCGACTCGGCTTGGCTCGCGCTTACGCGATGGCGGGCGACACAGCCAAGGCTAAAAGTGCATATCAAGACTTCCTGACGCTATGGAAAGACGCTGACCCGGACATCCCCATCCTGAAGCAAGCCAAAGCGGAGTACGCGAAGGTGCAGTAGCTGTCAGCAATTAGCAATTGGCACTTAGCAATTGGCACTTAGCCATGAAAGCGTCGCGAAGATTCCCGGCCTCGAGAATGGCCAAGTGCCAGGTGCCAAATGACTGACACTTACACTTTGGCGGAATCTGCGGCAGCGTTTTTGCTGGCGAAGATTACGCTGCGGCCTAAGATCGGCGTGGTGCTGGGGTCGGGGCTAGGAGCTTTCGCCGACGAACTCAGCGATGCCGCGCGGGTTCCCTACTCGCAGATTCCGTCGTTTCCTCGCTCCACGGCCATTGGACACGCTGGGCAGATGGTGATTGGAAAATCGGGAGATGTTCCCGTTGCCGCGATGCAAGGGCGGGTGCATCTTTACGAAGGCTATTCGGCGGAGCAGGTGGCGTTTCCGGTGCGGGTACTGGGACGGATGGGCGTTAAAGCGCTGATCATCACTAATGCAGCGGGTGGGATCAATACGAAGTACAAACAGGGGGCGCTGGTGGTGATTTCGGATCACATTAACTTGCAGGGACAGAATCCGCTGGTGGGTGCGAATGACGAGCGCTTCGGGCCGCGCTTCCCAGACATGACGCAGGCGTACTGGAAGCCGTATCGGGAGATGGCGATGGAGGCGGCGCGAAAGCTCGGGCAGACGCTGCATGAGGGCGTATATGCCGGGTTGCTGGGGCCGAGCTATGAGACACCGGCGGAGATTCGGTATTTGCGGACGATTGGGGCGGATCTGGTGGGGATGTCGACGATTCCGGAAGTGATTACGGCTCGGCACATGGGGATCAAGGTACTCGGCATTTCCTGTGTGACTAATATGGCAGCGGGGATTCTGGATCAGCCATTGAATCATCAGGAAGTGCTGGATACCACCGAGCGTGTAAAGGGAGAATTTGTAGCGTTGCTGCGAGGGGTGCTTCTCGACCTTGCAGAGGACGTCGGGAAATAAATCGGCCACGGATTGGCACGGATCACCACGGATCGTTCTTGTAATCCGTGAGAACCCGTGAAGATCCGTGGCCAGGTCTTTAGAACGTGAACTTTGCGGCCAGTTGAACCACGCGCGGGCCGCCGCCGCCGAGGCCGGGATTGCCCTGGGCCACGTCCGGGGTCTGCGAGATCAGGCCGGCGGGGCCGACGCCGGGGTTGACGCCTCCAGCGGGCAAAGCGAAGTTGGGATGGTTGAAGATGTTGAAGAACTCTGCGCGCAGTTGCAGGTTCAGACGTTCGTAGATCTTCGTATTCTTGGTCACCGAGAAATCCAGATTGGAGTAGCCGGGGCCGTAGATAGAATCGCGGCCGAGATCGCCGAAGGTTCCTTGCGCGGGTTGAGCGAAGGCGTTCGCGTTGAGGTATCCGGTAAATGGGTTCCAGTTGGGCAGAATAGGATTCACTCCGGGCACAACGTTGGGGCGCTGGTTGAAGTAGAAGCGGCCCGTAGTGTCATTTACCGTGGTGATAGGGATGGGACGGCCGCTCTGGAAGCTGGCAATCCAGTTCAAAGCCCAGCCGGTGCCCAGCGCCCTAGGCAAAACGTGCCAGTAGGGAACGTCGTAGTTTGCAGCTCCAGTGAAGCGATGACGGGTGTCGAACGTCGAAGGGCCGCGCTCGGCGGGAATGTCGGTGGAATCCTGGGGAAAGGCGGCACCGGGAGTGAAGTCGATGCCATCGGAGGCGTCGTCCAGTGACTTCGAATAGTTGTACGTGGCGAAACCCGACCAGCCGTGTGTGCCCTGGATGCGGAAGGTGGTCTGGAGAGAGTGAAAGACGGAGGAACTGATGGGCGCCAGCGTATCGATGCTCTGAAATGCGGGGTTGGGGAAGTTGAAATTCGCGTCGGGCTGATTGGCGTCATACAGGCGCACCAGGTGGGTTCCCTTGCTACCCACGTATCCTATTTCGAGCGAAGTGTTCTCCGCGAGTTTGTGCTGGATGTTGAAGTTCCAGTTCTGACTGTAAGGAGTGGGGAAATTGCGGGGCGTGGCGAAAATGTTGAAAGGACCGGTGGTGGTTGCAGTCAAAATCGTGCCGGGAGCCGAGCCATTGAATGCGGCTGAATTGAAGGTCATTGGAAAGACGGGGGAGGGGCCGATGGGATTGGTGGCGACTCCGGCTGAGGAAGTGAAGTTGGCGATGAACAAGTCCTGCGGGACATAGTCGTAGTAAATACCATAGCCCATGCGCACCACGGTGTTGGGGATGGGGTTCCAGGCCAGGCCGAGACGCGGAGCGAAGTTCTTGAGGTCGCGGTTATAGACGCCGTTGAGGCCGTGAGTGCCAACCAGGGCCAGAGTGCCATCCGGCGCGAGATTCGAAAGAAGGTTGTTGGCTTCGCTGAGCGGACCGAAATATTCCCAGCGCAGTCCGAGGTTGAGGGTCAGCGTCGAAGATGCGCGGAAATCATCCTGGGCAAAGAAACTGAGGCCGTTGTTGTAGTTGGTGCGGTGAGTGTTGCCGGTATCGGCGGACACACCGCTGTCGTTGCCGAGATAGAAGTTGGCGAGGACATCGACGACGGGGTCGGGGTTGAGGCCGGTGGGACTGAAGGAGAAAATTCCCCGTTCCAGATTGTCGTTGAAATTAGCCACATCGGCGCGGTGGAATTCGCCGCCGAACTTGAAGGTGTGTTTGCCGTGCAGCCAGGTGTAGTTGTCGAGAATCTGATAGGTCTGGCTGGTGCGTCCGCGAGGAACGCTGAAACCGATCGCGCCGAGATTCTCCAGTTGCGGGATGGAGAAATCAAATTCCGGCAGACCGAGTTTGCCGGTGCCGAAATCGAGGCCGATGCTGGTGGGATCGAAGTTGGCGTCGAGCGAGCTGAACGAAGTGCGGTAGCGGCTGTAGCCGAAGCGGACTTCGTTGATACGAGTTGGACCCAGAGTTGAAAGCAAGCTGAGCGAAACCACCTGCACCCGGGTGGGCGAGGTTTGCGCGAACTGCGGGAGGCGCGAGCCTTTGCCAAATCCGCCGTTGTTGCCCAAGGGGAAAATCTGATAGCTCTGCCCAAAGGCGTAGCGCCCAGTGAGTTGTTCGGTGTTGGTGAGGTTCTGGTCGACCTTAACGATGAAGTTGTCGAGATCGTTCTTGTCGTTGACCACTGATGCGATCTGCGGAGTGTTGCTCTGGGGGTAGAAGCCGAGGATGCTGGTGAGCGCGGGATTGATGGCGGTGATTTGTCCAGTGGCCAGCGCCACGGTTTGCGCCTCGGCGATCTGAGCCTGTGTGGGTACGTTCAGCAGAAAATCGGAGCCGACGTTCTCCCGCTGTCCTTCATAAGCGAGGAAGAAGAAAGTCTTGTCTTTCACGATGGGGCCGCCGAGGGATCCGCCGAACTGGTTGTTTTGGAACTCCGATTTGCGGGCTTCGGTATTGAAGTAGTTGCGAGCATCGAGGGCGCTATTGCGCAGAAATTCGAATGCTGAACCGTGGAACTTGTTGGTACCGGAGCGAGTGATGATGTTGACCACCGAGCCGGAGTTGCGTCCGTATTCGGCGGCAAACTGGGATTGCAGGTTGAATTCCTGGATGGCATCAATCGGCAGCAGGGTAGCGGGTGCGCCGGTGATGCCAACCTGGTTGAGCGCGGAGTTGTTGAAGTAGGGATCGTTGTTATCGGTGCCGTCGAGAGTGTAGTTGTTGGAGCGATCGCGGTTGCCGTTGATGTTGAACTGGCCGAAGCCGAACTCCGTTCCCGCAACACCGGCGGGTTCGACGGTCACGCCGGGGACCAGGGCGACGAGCTTGCCGAAGTCGCGGCCGTTGAGCGGAAGTTCCTCGACCAGCTTGCGATCCACGGCTTGGCCGAGGACGTCGCGGGTTTGTTCGATAACCGGGGCGGCAGCTAATACCGTAACCTGTTCGGTCTTTTGGGCCAGAGTGGTGAGATCGAAGTTGGCGGTAGTGTCGAGGCCGACGTTGACAACGATGTTCTGGGCCACGGGAGAGAACCCCGCGAATTCGGCGGTCACGGTGTAGAGGCCGACGGGAAGCTCTGCCAGGACGTAGGCTCCCTCGTCACCCGTGATGGTGTCGCGAACCAGGCCGGTAGCGGGACTTTTGGCAGAGACCTTGGCTCCG
>Ga0207153_1167_pt1 | contig 13218 bp, 14 predicted proteins | sample Alteio_BWMinHeat_27_FD_153580 | JGI IMG/M metagenome (GOLD analysis project Ga0207153, IMG submission 153580) | Enriched cells from forest soil in Barre Woods Harvard Forest LTER site, Petersham, Massachusetts, United States -... | ecosystem: Environmental > Terrestrial > Soil > Temperate forest >...
GACATGGTGCAGCAGGGTGGCAATCGCAAGGAGCTCGCTGGCTTGTTCGCCAGCTTTACTGCCGGCGATCCTCAGTTCGTGGTTACCATCGACCGCGAAAAGGCCAAGAGTCTGCACGTGCCCTTGCAGCAGATCACAGACACGCTGGGCGTTTACATGGGCTCGGCGTATGTAAATGATTTTGATTTCAATAACCGGTCCTATCGCGTCTACGTACAGGCTGACCAGCAGTTCCGCGCTCAGGCGAGAGATATGAAGCAATACTACGTGCGCTCTGACAGCGGTGCGATGATTCCGATGGACAACCTGGTCACTATCTCGCAAACCGCATCGCCGCCCGTCATCAGTCATTACAATCTCTTCCGCTCCACTGAAATCGACGGATCGTCGGCGCCGGGTGTCAGCTCGGGCCAGTCCATTGCGGCAATGGAAGACCTCAGCAAGAAGATTCTGCCGCAGGGATTCAATTACGAGTGGTCGGGTATTTCTCTTGAAGAGCTGGCGTCGGGCCGCACCACAATTCTTCTATTCGGCCTGGGAGTTTTGGTGGTTTACCTGACGCTCTCGGCACAGTACGAGAGCTTTGTGCTGCCGTTCATCGTGTTGCTGGCCGTTCCTATGGCAATGTTGGGAGCGCTGCTGGCCCAGTCGCTGCGCGGCCTTCAGAATGACGTGTATTGTCAGATCGGCCTGGTGATGCTGGTAGGGTTGGCCAGCAAGAACGCCATCCTGATTGTGGAATTCGCCGAGCAGTTGCGGCAGCGCGGTATGCCGCTGGTGGAAGCGACGGTGGAGGCTGCCAGAATTCGTTTGCGACCCATTCTTATGACGTCGCTTGCGTTCATCCTGGGCGTGGTTCCGCTCATGGTGGCGCATGGCGCCGGACAGGAAGGCCGCCACTCTGTCGGAACAACAGTGTTTGGCGGCATGATTATGTCCACACTGCTCAATCTGTTTTTCATTCCGGTGCTCTACCTGATCATCGAAGGCTGGCGAGAAGCTGGCGAGGTGACGGTCGGGCACATGGTGCCGCAACCCTCAGAAACCCCTGGGGATTAAGAAAGTCGGGCACTCGATCCGCGCCGGAACACTGGCTCCCGGCCACCAGCTATAATCTCGAAGTCTTCGTCCCCATGCGCACAATCCTTCTTCTTAGTCTGGGTTTGGGTCTTGCCCTGCTCGCGCTCGCGCAAACTCTACGACCAAGTGCGACAGCCCCCAAGTTTGTTGACGTTGCCCAACAGGCCGGCTTGACCGTCTCACATATTTCATCGCAGGAGAAGCATTACATCGTGGAATCCATGAGCGGCGGGGCTGGGCTCATCGACTGCGATAACGATGGCAAACTTGACATCATCACCGTAAACGGTTCGACGGTTGACCGTTTCAAGGCGGGCGGTGATCCCATGATTACGCTCTACCACCAGGACGATGGCTTCAAGTTCACGGATATCACCAAGTCTGCCGGCCTCACGCGTAAAGGCTGGGGCATGGGAGTTGCAGTCGCCGATTACGACAACGACGGTCTGCCGGATATCTACGTCACCGGATACGGCGGCAACGCTCTCTATCACAATCTCGGCAATTGCAAGTTCGAGGACGTTACCGAAAAGGCCGGAGTCGGCGGCGGCGGGTTCAGCTCGGGTGCGGCCTGGGGCGACTACGACCGCGACGGTCATGTCGATCTGTTTGTGTCCCGCTACGTTCATTTCGACATCGATCATTTGCCCAACTTCGGCAAGAATGAGAAGAATTGCAGCTTCAAGGGCATCCCGGTGCAGTGCGGGCCGTGGGGAATGCTGGGCGAGTCCGACTTGCTCTATCACAATCGGGGCGATGGAACATTCGAGGAAGTTTCCAAGAAAGCCGGCGTGGACGATCCCAACAAGTATTACGGCCTGGGCGTGATCTGGGGCGATTACGACAACGACGGCTGGCCCGACCTGTACGTAGCCAATGATTCCGGGCCAAATTATCTCTATCACAATAAGCATGACGGAACCTTTGAAGAAGTTGGCATGTTGTCCGGTGCGGCAGTGAGCCCCGATGGTCTTGAACAGGGGTCGATGGGAGTGGATTGGGGCGACTATCTGCACAACGGCCGCCTCTCGATGTTCGTCACTAACTTCACTGAGCAGCCCGATGCGTTGTATCGGAATCTTGGAGCGCAGGGATTTTCCGATGCGAGCTATGCGGCGAAGCTGGCGCGGCCCACCTTCGCGATGGTCGGGTGGGGAACCGGCTTTTTCGATATGGACAACGATGGCTGGCTGGACTTGTTCATCGCCAATGGACACGTTTATCCGCAGATGGATCAGGTCCACGGCGCCGCGCCCTATCACGAACCCATGTTGCTGTTCCGCAATCAGCGGGATGGTACGTTCGAAGACATTTCTACCGCGCTGTCTTCAATTCCCGATGCTTCGCGGCGAGGAGCCGCATTCGGAGACCTGAACAATGACGGCAACGTTGATATTGTCGTGATCAACACCGGAGAGCCGCCTACTTTGTTGCTGAATCAGACACAGAGCAAGAATCACAGAGTTTTGTTCAAGCTGATCGGCACCAAGAGCAACAGATCGGCGATCGGTGCGCGGGTGACGGTGACGTCAGGAAAACTGGTGCAGTTCAGCGAAGTTCGCGGTGGTGGCAGCTATTTATCGCAGAATGATCTGCGATTACATTTCGGACTGGGCGCGGCGACGGCGATGGACGAGATCGAGATCAAGTGGCCGAGCGGGAAGACGGAGAGTATGCGTGACGTCCCGGCAGATTTCATTTACACCGTGGTCGAGAGCAGCGGCATTCAGGGCAAGCTGGCGCTCCCGCCGTTGTGACGCTGACGCGCAGATGAACCGAGTATCATAGAAGATCATTTTCCGCCGCCATGCTGCCCTTCAAACTGGTTTACAGCGAGGACTACTACCTCCCCATCGGCACCCATGTTTTCCCAGCTGAGAAGTATCAGCGTACTCACAAACGGCTGATCGAAACGGGGGTCGCCGAGGAAGCGGATTTTCTTACTCCACAGCCGGCCTCCGATCAAGACATTCTTTTGGTACACACGCCTCAGTACGTGCAGAAGTTGAAAGCGGGAACGCTGTCTCCGCGTGAAGAACTGGAGATGGAGATTCCCTACTCTCCCGAGTTGGTCCGCGCATTCTGGCTGGCGGCTGGTGGGTCGATTCTGGCGGCAGAGCATGCGCTGAAGGATCAAGTTGGCTTCAATATCGGCGGCGGATTCCATCACGCCTTTCCCGATCATGGCGAAGGCTTTTGCATGATTCATGATGTGGCGGTGGCGATTCGCCGCATGCAGCGCGACGGCAAGATCATTCGCGCCATGACTGTAGACTGCGACGTCCACCAGGGAAACGGAACGGCTGCCATTTTCTCAGGCACTCGCACCCTTGGTGCTCCTCTGCCCTCGACGTCCGCCTCGGTTCTGAATCCGGCTGTGACAGTGCGAAACTCGCACGCTGGTGAGGTGTTCACCATCTCCCTGCACCAGGAAAACAATTATCCAGCGGTGAAGCCGCCCTCTTCGATCGACGTGAACTTGCCCGACGGTATCGGTGACGACGATTATCTCGCTTGGCTCGACAACGCTCTCAGTTCGGGGCTGCGCCAGTTCGAGCCAGAACTGATCTGCTACATTGCCGGGGCGGATCCTTATCGCGAAGATCAACTGGGAGGCCTGGCGCTCACCATCGAGGGCTTGAAACATCGCGATGAGCTGGTATTTCGCGTGGCACGTGCTCGCGACATTCCGGTGATGGCGACCTACGCCGGCGGTTACGCCAGGCGCGTGGAAGATACCGTGACGATTCACTGCAATACGGTGATCGCTGCCAAGGAAGTGTTTGGGAGCTAGTAGCCTTCTGTCCCCGGCTGAATGCTAAGGGCTGACTGCTGATCCATTCCGACTGCTAAAATAGCCACCTAAGCCATGTTCGAGAATCTCCAGGACAAACTACAGCGCGCCTTTAAGACCCTGCGGGGTCAGGCCGTCCTCAATGAAGAAAACATTCAGGAGGCGCTGCGTGAGATTCGCCTCGCGCTGCTTGAAGCCGACGTCAACTTCAAAGTCGTTAAACAACTGATCGATCACATCCAGGCCAAGGCCATCGGCCAGGATGTTGCGACGTCGCTTTCGCCTGGTGAGCAGGTCATCAAGATTCTGCGCGACGAACTGGTTGAGACTCTGGGCCGCGACACCGCCCGGCTCAAGTTCGCCTCTCAGCCGCCAACCGTAATCCTTATGGCTGGCCTGCAAGGTTCCGGGAAGACCACCACTTCCGGCAAGCTGGCGAACTGGCTGAAGCAGGGTGGCCATCGTCCGTTGCTGGTTTCGGTGGACGTATATCGCCCCGCGGCCCGCGAGCAACTCAAAGTTGTTGCTCAGGCGATCAAGGCCAACATCTACGAGGGCGAAGTCGGCGAGGCCAATACGGCCACAGTTGAACGGCTGGCCAAGGAAGCCCGCCGCGAGGCCATCAACACCGGCTCGGATGTGTTGATCATCGATACCGCCGGCCGCCTGCACATCGACGAACAGCTCATGGACGAGATGCAGTCACTAAAGCGGCTGCTCAATCCAAGCGAAATCCTGTTCGTGGCCGACGCTATGACTGGCCAGGACGCGGTCAAGTCCGCCGAGGAGTTTCACAAGAAGCTGGCGCTGACCGGCGTAGTGCTTACCAAAATGGACGGCGACGCCCGGGGCGGCGCAGCGCTCTCCATTCGCCAGGTCACCGGCCAGCCCATTAAGTTCATCGGCGTGGGCGAAAAATACGATGCGCTTGAGCCGTTCCATCCCGACCGCATTGTGTCGCGCATCCTGGGTATGGGTGACATTCTCTCGCTGATTGAGAAGGCCGAGCAGAACGTCGACAAGAAGAAAGCTCAGGAAATGGCCAGCCGGGCGCTAGCTGGTGACGGCTTTTCACTCGAGGACTTCCGTGATCAGTTGCGCAGCGTGAAGAAAATGGGCTCCATCCAGAACATCATGGGCATGCTGCCCAACATCGGCCCGTTCGCGGGATTGCAAAAGCATGCCGACAAAGTGGACGAAAAGCAGCTCGATCGAGTGGAAGCCATCATCAATTCGATGACCGGCCACGAGCGCCTGCATCATGAGGTGATCAACGGCAGCCGCCGCAAGCGCATCGCTCGCGGATCGGGAACCAGCGTGCAGGAAGTGAACAATTTGCTGCGCCAGTACGCCCAGATGCGCAAGATGTTCAAGCAGATGGGGAAGGCCAGCTTCGGGCGAAAGCTGGCGGGAATGAAGCTGCCGGGAATGTAGCGGAAACGGCTCTTGGCTATTAGCTCTTAGCTTTTAGCCAAAAGCCAAGGGCTAACGGCCAAGAGCTGTTCTCATGAAATGGCGATCCCTCGAAGAGTCGGCTCCTGGCACTGATACCCGGCCTCTGCGCGAAATCTTTGCTGAGCGCAAGGCACTGATCGCGCAGTATGTCCCGCAAGAAGTGCAGGCCATTCATGAGCAGGTCATCGACGAGCTCCGCGACCAAGGGATTGCGGATCGCGCGCTTGCGCCAGATGTGAAAGCACCGTCGTTCGAACTGAAGGATCACAACGGCAAGGCCGTTTCCTCGACGGAGCTTCTTAAAAAAGGCCGCCTTGCCATCTGCTTCTTTCGCGGACGCTGGTGCCCTTTCTGCGTCGGCCAACTCGAAGCTATGAGCCGGATCCTGCCGCAGATTCGAGAAGCTGGCGCAGAACTCCTGGCCATCTCGCCGCAAACCGTACAGCAGTCTTTCTTCATGGCGGATCAGCATCGGCTGGGTTTTCCGTTGCTCAGTGATGCCGGCAATCACGTCGCCCGGCAGTTTGGCCTGGTGTACCGCGTTCCCGACTATCAGGAGGCGATCTACCGCCGCGTGCTCATCAACCTTCCCTTCACCAATGGCGATGAAAGCTGGGAACTACCGGTTCCGGCGGTGTATGTGGTCGACCGCGACGGCACCGTTCTTTTCGCCGCGGTCAACCCCGATTACAAGGAACGCCCCGAACCCGAAGAGATTCTTGAGCAGTTGGTGAGGGCTTAGTACTGCAGGCAGATCTCCAACTGACGGGATGCTTCGTCGATCGCGTGGATCGCATCCGCCCTATGCCCGCCAAAGTCGTGTGCGGCTTCCTGCAGGTGCATTTTCGCGTTCTGCAAAGCGTTGAGCGCTGCGTGAATCTGGGGATGGCGTCCGGCCGCCGGCGAAGGCGAGGAAAGCATCAACAACATGGCGAGAACCGCAAACGAACTCATGATTCTGTGCTTCATGGAATCCTCCTTCACTTCGTCCGACTTGAGGCGCGGACAGCCTCTAGAGTGTGGATAGCCTATCCAACCCCAATTCTGGGGGCAAGTTGCAGAGATGGTTACGCGGTGTTACCGCCAACCCGAGAGGCGTTGGGTGTCAGGTAGGCTTCCCCGCCCTCTCCTTGCCATTCCGGCTAAATTCTGCAAAAATAATGGTTTGTCTTAGACCTGCCAGAGAGATCAGGAAAGGAAACCAAGTTCTGTGTTGATGATTCGTCTATCGCGCATGGGTGCGCGCAAACAACCGCATTATCGCGTGGTGGTGATTGAGAAGGAACGCGCGCGCAATGGCCGGCCGGTGGAGGTGGTGGGCACCTACAATCCCCGCACCACGCCAGCCAGCATCGAACTGAAGCGCGAGCGCATTGACTACTGGGTATCGAAGGGCGCCAAGATGTCGGACCGGGTGAGCAAGATTGTCTCCAGGCCGGCCCCGGTTGTCGCCTCAGTCGCCTGATTCGGGCGGACCCTGCGGCAAATTCATTCCCACCCAATTGGAAACGTTCTATGGGCGAGCAAAGCGTGGATGTGCGGGCGCTGATCGAGCAGATTGCGAAAGCGCTGGTCGATGCCCCCGAGGAAGTGTCGGTCGAGCAGATCGAAGGCGAGACCACGGTATTCGAACTAACGGTGGCGCCGGATGATCTGGGCAAGGTGATCGGCAGGCAGGGACGCGTAGCGCGGGCGCTACGGGCTTTAGTCGGTGCCGCCGGAATCCGCGCGCGCAAGCGCTTTGGGCTGGAGATTATTGAATAGAGTTCGCAGGAGGGCCGGCAATCGCTGAAGAGTTCATCACCCTGGCCCGCGTTCTGAAGGTGCAGGGACGCCGCGGCGAGGTCTTAGTCGAGCCGCACAGTGACATCCCCGGCAGGTTTCGGGTGGGCTTGAAGCTTTTGGCGCTGGGAAAGAATGAAGCCCGGCGGGAGTTGCGGGTCGAAGAGCTGTGGCCGCACAAGAATCGTTTGGCTTTGAAGTTCGCGGGAGTTGATTCTATCTCCGACGCGGAAGACCTGGTAGGCAGCGAACTGCAGGTGCCGCGAGGCGAGAGAGCGCAGCTTGAGCCGGGTTGGACTTACATCAGCGACTTGGTTGGATGCGTAGTTTTTGACCATGATCGCGAGATTGGCCGAATCGAGGATGTTCGGTTCGGCGCGGGGGAAGCTCCTCTGCTGATCGTCGGGGCGGGTAGCAAGGAACGTGAGATTCCTTACGCCGAGGCGTATTTGCAAAGCGTGGATCTCGGGCGAAGACAGGTCAAGATGCTGTTACCCGAGGGGATGCTGGAGTTAGATGCGCCGTTGACGGCCGAAGAGAAGAAGCAGCAGCAAAAGCGTTAACCACAGAGAACACAGAGTCACACAGAGGAAATGCAGGTCACTCGTGGTTGGCTTACGGCTTGGCGATGCAGATTGACATCGTAACCATCTTTCCGGATTTTTTTCGCGGGCCGCTGGATTACGGTATCATTCGCCGGGCGCAGGAAGCGGGCCTGGTAAAGATCGCGGTTCACGATCTGCGGGCCTTTGCGCATGATCGCCATCGCACTGTGGATGACCGTCCTTTTGGCGGCGGCGAAGGCATGGTGCTAAAGCCGGAACCGATCTTTGAATGTATTGAGGCGATGGGCATTGTCGCGCGAGAGCAGCGACCGGCGGCCAAGCAGAGTGTGGGGTTGCTTTCGGCTCAGGGTAAGAGGTTCGATCAGAACGTGGCGAATGAGCTTGTGGGACTGGACCGGCTGGTCCTGATCTGCGGCCGGTACGAAGGGGTGGACGAGCGGGTGGGCGAGTTTCTGGCTGACCGGGAATTATCGGTCGGCGACTACGTGCTCAGCGGCGGCGAGCTAGGCGCGGCGGTGATTGTGGATTGCGTAACCCGGTTGATTCCCGGGGCTGTGGGCAATGAAGCCTCGACTCAGCAGGAGTCGTTCACGAGTTCGGAGTTAGGCGCGGTCGAGGGTGCGAATTCGACGTGCGCATCGGGCGGATTGCTGGATTATCCGCACTACACACGTCCGGCGGACTTTCGTGGCATGGAAGTTCCGGAAGTGCTGGCGTCGGGGAATCACGAGCAGATACGCCGCTGGCGGCGGGCTTCGGCGTTGGAGAAAACGCTGCGCAACCGGCCCGATCTTCTGAAGGGCGTTGCGCTCAGCACGGAAGACAAAGAATTGCTGGCCCGAAGCGGGGGCAAACAGACCTAGACCGAAGGGGAAAAGATTATGTCGAACCTTATCATCGAGAAACTTCTGGCCAAGACCAAGCGCACCGATTTGCCGACTTTTGCGCCCGGCGATTCCATACGTGTGCATGTCAAAATCAAGGAAGGCGACAAAGAGCGCCTGCAAGCGTTTGAGGGCGTGGTCATTTCGCGTTCGCGTGGGCCGCAGGCGAGCTTCACTGTCCGCAAGATCAGCTTTGGCCATGGCGTGGAGCGCATTTTCCCGGAAAACTCGCGGGTGATCGACAAGGTCGAGTTGATACGTTCGTCCAAGGTCCGTCGCGCCAAGCTCTATTACCTGCGTGCACTGCGTGGCAAGGCAGCGCGTCTGCGGGACGTGGAACGCGAGCATGTTGTGGCAGGAACAACCGGGTAAGCTTCGCTCTTCTGAGCGTTTTGTCGATAGCGGGCCGAAAACCGGCCCGCTTTTTTGCGACAGGCCCGATCTTTCTCGAAAGTACATGTCCTTATTCTTCAATCGGTTAGTCCCTAAATCAGGCTGTCCCGCGGTGGTTTTTCGACGACAATATTCGGATGCGATCTCATCCGAAATGCGTGGTTGCCGCTAGCCTGCTAATGCTGAGCCTCATCCTTTGCGGCTGCGGCGGTGTGAGTTCGTCCAGCGCAGCGAGCGGCAGTACGGGCGACCCGGGCGGTTCGGGCGGTGGCGGGAGCGGAGGCACCGGAGGCGGTCAGACCACTGCCTGCAGCGCGATGAGCACGGGCGTGGGGGCCAGCCTGAACGGGTTCCGACCGTTCACCTCGGCAAACCTCTGGAACACCGACATCTCCAGTTCCCCCGTGGACCCCAATTCCACCGCGATCATCAACTTCATCGGTTCCGGCATTGGGTTGCATCCCGACTTCGGATCGGGTGAATACAACGGCTCGGACATTGGAATCCCGTACACCATCGTGAGCGGATCGCAGGCGATGGTGGGCATCGATTTCACGGCTTACGGAAGTGAAAGCGATCCGGGGCCGATGCCTTTTCCGGCAAATGCGCCGATTGAGGGCGATCCCAATCCGAGGAACGGTGACCGCCACTCGCTGGTGCTGGATAGTGGCAACTGTTTTCTCTACGAGCTCTACAGCACCTATCCGAATAACGACGGGACTTACAATGCGGCCTCAGCTGCGGTTTGGGATTTAACTGCTGACGAGCAGCGCCCCTATACCTGGACCTCGGCCGACGCTGCCGGGTTGCCCATCTTCCCCGGCCTGGTGCGCTACGACGAAGTAGCCGCGGGCAAGATCCAGCACGCGCTCCGCTTTACGTTGCCGCAAAGCCAGGCTGCGTTTACGCCGCCAGCTTCTCACTGGGCAGCCAACTCGAGCAATCCGCTGGCAGCGCCCATGGGAATGCGGCTGCGTCTAAAGTCAAGTTATGACATTTCTTCCTTTTCGACGAACGTCCAAGTCATTCTGACCGCCATGAAGAAATACGGCCTGATTATGGCCGACAACGGCAGCGCCATGTACATCAGCGGCGCACCCGACAATCGCTGGGACAACAACGACCTGCACAACCTTGGGCAGGTTCCGGCTTCAGCGTTTGAAGTAGTGCAAATGAATCCGGTTTACACGCAGGCCAACGTTCCGCAAGGTGCAGCTCCAACGGTTTCCAGTTTCACGGCAAGTGCTCCGTCGGTGTCCGCGGGAACCAGTGTGACTCTTTCGTGGAGCGTGAGTGGCGCTTCTTATCTGATCGTCTCTCCGCAGGTGGGAGCGGTTCGCGGAACGAGTGTTAGTGTCACTCCAAGCCAGACCACGGCTTTCACCCTATACGCCACCAACCAGTACGGCCGCACCACGGCAACGGTTATGGTAAGCGTTCAGTAGCAGCGTGATGGCTTATACTGCCGCCTTGCTCCGGCTTGGCGCAGATGCCATCTTCCAATTCATCCCGGCTGGCATATATCGACTGGATGCGCGGCCTCGCGTGCGTGCTGATGTTTCAGACCCACTGCTACGATGCGTGGCTGGGTGGCGACGCGCGCAAATCCAAGTTTTTCATGTGGTCGCAACTAGGCGGCACTCTGCCCGCGCCGCTGTTTCTTTTTCTTGTGGGAATCTCGTTTGCGCTAGTAGTGGACAAGCTGCGGCAGAAGAACTTGCCCGCCAGCCAGATTGCGCGCAGCACTATTCGGCGCGGGGCTGAAATCTTCGCGCTGGGGCTCCTGTTCCGGCTGCAAGAATTTACCCTCGCCTGGGGCTGGGCGCCGTGGACTGATCTGTTCCGCGTGGATATCCTCAACACAATTGGCCTCTCGATGATACTGATGGGACTGTTTTGCGGAAGTGTTCTACCACTGTTGAGCGCGTCGCGCGCGCGCATTGGGTTGGGGATCGGCGCTTCTGCCGTAGGACTCACCATCGCGCTTTTGACGCCTCTGCTGTGGACGAGCTGGCGCCCGCGCTGGCTGCCCTGGCCGCTGGAGTCCTACATCGACGGAGTGCACAACCTCGGCGAACCGCAAGCCTGGCTCTTTCCTGTTTTCCCGTGGACTGCCTTCGCATTTATCGGTCTCGCAGTCGGATTGTTTCTGGTTAGCGATTGGGCGAAGAAGAACAATGCGGCTCCGGTTGCATTGGGAGCTCTCGGCGGATTGCTGATCTACCTGGCGAAGTGGCTGGATGCGCGCCCCGGGCGACTCTACGCCGCTTACGACTATTGGCATACCAGTCCCAATTTCTTCTTGATCCGCGTGGGCCTGCTCCTCTTGATCTTGGCGGCGGTGTACGTTTGGTGCCGCTGGGGCGCAGGACAATGGGGATTCAGCCCGCTCATTCAAATGGGACAGACCTCTCTGCTGGTGTACTGGGTACACATTGAGTTTGTGTACGGGAGATTCTCAATCCTGACGAAGCGCGCACAAGACATTCGTACGGCTTCATTGGGACTTCTGGCAATTTTCCTCTCGATGCTGGTGTTGTCGGTGCTGCGCACGCGACTCAAGGGGCGCGGTGCCCAAGTGTGGTCTTGGACTCGCCGGCCAGCGACGTAGCGGGGCTACAGCGACATCTGCCGGATCGCATTCTCCACCAACTTCAACCCGATGGCCCAGCGCTGGCGCGCCTGAAACTCGTCTTCTCCATAGCCGAAGAGGTAAAAGGTGATGTAGAGCCCTGCACGCGTGCCGCCTGCGATGTGGTAGTAGCAGCGTCGAATGAGAAACTCAGCGGACGCTGGAATCTCGGGAGTTCTCTTCAGCAGATCTGTCAGCCGTTTCACCCACTGCTCGTGCTCAGGGAATGAGAAACGCAAAGGCTCATCGGAGAACAAGATATCCACGTACGAACCAAACTTGTGCACCGCGCCGAAGATTTCTTCTTCCGGATTGATCTCGGTACTCGCCCAGGCGTCGCACTTCGCGGTTTCCACAACGCTGGCGGATGAATTAGCCGCTGCCAGAAATTGGCCGAGTTCCGGAAATCGCTGCGCTTCCTGAATGTCACACAGGAATTCGGGATGACGTTTCAGATCGTAATACCTGGGGCCGTTCTCACTGGCCCATGGGAACTCCAGCGTCTCGTCATCCTTGCCGAGTTCGACCTCGAAATCAGCCTGCACGCTACTTTGCTGGAGCAGGTTGAGGAGTCGGTGCAGGTGGTGCGGCGAAATTCACCTTTGGCACCTGTCGGGATTGCTCGGTCGCCGCGAAATACGCCTCGTTGGGCTTGAATCCAGCCCATCCGGCATAAATGTTGTTGGGGAATTTCTGAATGTAGGTGTCGTAGTCCTGCAAGGTGTCGTTGTATCGCTTGCGCTCGACCGCGATACGGTTCTCCGTTCCTGCCAGCTCATCCTGCAAACGCAGAAAGTTCTCATTCGATTTCAACTGCGGATAGTTCTCCACGATCAACAGCAAGCGTCCCAGGGCACCGTCGAGTTGCTGGTTGGCGGCAATCTTATCTTGCGGACTGCCGGCCGAAAGCAATGCGGATCGCGCCTTGGCGATGTCACCGAACACCGTCTGCTCCTGCTGCGCGTACCCCTTCACGGTTTCGACAAGATTCGGGATCAGGTCGGCACGGCGTTGCAGCACAATGTCCACCTGCGACCACGAAGCTTTGACGGCTTCATTCTTGGTCACCAGGGTGTTCCGGACACCCACATATTGTCCAAACCCAGCCAGTACGATCAGCACCAAAACGATGATCACGATCAGGCCCTTGTTCATTTTTTCCTCCGCAAACGAAGTCTGCTGCTATGTGCTGCGTGATTCTGTGGAATCTAGCATTCTATCCACTGCCGCGGTAACTTGCTGGATTGCAGCCAGGTAACGGGCAAACACACCGCCGACGTCAAGTTGCTTCTGGTCCGCTTTGCGCTCACGAATATCGAGCAACTGCAGAAATGGGGAAGGATCAAACTGAATTCTTCTTGCCAGTGCCTCAACCGTCTCGCGCTTTGAATCAGGCGGCATCTCGCCCAACACCATCAGCGAGTGGCGGAACAACGTAATAAACGTCGAAAAAGAAGCCAGCAATAACTCCCACGATTGCTTTTTGTCCGTTCCCGCGGCCAGTAAGCGCTCACGCAACAGAATCGTCTTTTCGCGCAATTCGTATTCCACTTGGGCGCGATGAAAATGCATGGGAATCTTTAGACCAGACAGGACATCGGTCCCGAACAACACGCGGTGGCGGTGCTGCAT